>TARA_R110002074_G_scaffold5893_1_pt1 | contig 22880 bp, 19 predicted proteins | sample TARA_R110002074 | Tara Oceans TARA_R110002074 (sample SAMEA4397215) | marine metagenome | biome: Polar Biome; feature: [MIX] marine epipelagic wind mixed layer (ENVO:01000061); material: water (ENVO:00002006), including particulate matter (ENVO:01000060) such as... | depth 10-100 m | reverse complement strand
CTTCCTGTTCCTGAAAATGTTGTATAAGGTTCTCTTGCTGGATTTTTTGCTGCTATCATTAGCGGACATGGGAGATATATCAATCTATTAGCAGAGGATAGTGTAGCCTCATCGTCGATTCTTCCACAGACAAAATTAACAGCAAAAGCACTTTTATATGCCATAGATGTAGGACTACTATTACCTGTCCCAGATATTATATATTTCGCTGCTTTAAAAGATTCCTGAGCTATTCCCAGATTATTAAAATTAAGAGTCATATTAATTGGGATTAAGTCTTGTACTCTTATATCCCATAATGCAGTATGAGGATTATTTATTAAAGGAGCAATGGCATCTTTTGTTAATGAATTAGTATAAAAAAATTGACCCTGTTTAGTTCTTGTCTGATCTAATAAGACAGAACCAGTCACTCCTAACTCACCGATATTATAAGTTTTTCCATTATGAGTAAATTGCTCGATCTGTGTCGGACCAGTATATAATGATTTATTATTTAAATCTAGGGGGCTTGTTATATCAGTCATAACGAAAGGCTCTCGCTGTAATCTAGACCATAGGGTATGCCCTTGCCATTCCGCAATATTTTCACATAAAGTATGTTTCCAGAATTGGACTCGACCTTGATTAGCTTGATAATTAGTTCCTACTGGCACTGCTGTCCCAGTAGAACTTTTTTCTCCTTCGAAAGCACACCCCCATCCTTTTAAACCCCCAGCACCATTAAATAATCTGGCATAAAATAACTGACCGGTGGATGAGGGGAATGTTTGATAAGTTTTATCCGATATTCCAGGCATGGCTTGATCTAGGATTACACCATCAGAATCTATTTTAAAAATAAGCGGAGTCACATTATTCACTTGCCAGTTGGATGCTACTCCATCTCGCTGGTGGAGTTGGCTCGTTAATCTTTCAGCTACCGCTGCTGGTGTACTAAAACCATAAGGCACTTCTAAATCCACATCTGATGTAAAGGGTTGCCATTCTTGGGTTTGGTCATCATCTCCTTCTGCAGGATTAAAATACGGACCTGTAAAATCTTCCGGACCGATATAAAACTTTTGATCTGATGGATTAAAACATTTATTATTCGGTTTGGAAAAAGTAGGAAAATCCGCTGCTGGGATTGCTGTGAACACTCTTGCCACTTTCTGATTATGACTAAAACCCTCTATCGCTTGATAAGGATAACAATCTCGAAAAGTTGCGAATTGTTGGAGTTGGGTTGGATCTGCTGCCCCAGTTCCAGCTCCAGCCCCATCGAGGTTCGGACCTCCATAATCTATTGCCAGATGATATCTCGCACATATATATGTACTTTTAGGATGTATAAAATTAAACTGATATCTATTATTAACATAAAAAGCTAATGATAGTCTAGCTCGACTATCATCGATATCTACTCCTGCTCTGTTTGTTATTCCGGTCCTACCTATAAACTCCATCACCTCGTCGCCACCGCCGATGTCATTTATCATTGCAGCTTCCAGAGATATTTCGTCCCCTTGTTTTATATCTTGTCCGAACTCTAAATGTGTCCTCCATTTGTTATTAGGAAAGTCAGGCAGATCTTCCGATCTTAATGTCGATGATTCTGCTCTTGCTTTAATTTCTTCTTTATAAGCTATCTGCCTATTACTTTCGATTATGATTGTGTTTGGGATTCCACTCATCTTATTTTATATAATAATAGATATTATTATTATATAAATATCTTATAAAAAGATTAAAAAAATATTTTAAATACTTATTCCCTAATAGTGTCGTCAGTTATAAGTATTCTAACCTCTCCATCACTATAAGAACAATGTGAGGAACGGCTCGTCTCGAAATTGTCGAGAGCTTGGGTTTCATTTCCATGGTGGTGAATAGTGGCACAGCGATTAGCTGGTCTGCCATTTTTAAAAAAGTTTGTTCCATAAGTTCTAGTCATATTTTTATTAGAAAAACAAAAAGGACATTTATAGTAAATCTTTTTTTCAGTAATTTTGTGAGCAACAATTGATAAATCATTCATTTTCATATATATATAATTATACATTATATTTTTTTAAATGCTTAAATCTTTAAATACTAAAAGACATTAGTGGCAATATTATTCTTTATATATCTTTGCCACTTTCGTCCTGGTGATCCTTACTACTATAAATTAATTCATTAAAGTTCTTATATGCTAATGACGGATTAGATTGTAAATCTAAATATAAAAAAGAATATCTCGCATCTGTAGCTTCTTTATAAAGTTTAATAAAGTTCTTTTCTCCACCATATCTTCCTCCGAACTCCTCTGCCATTTTTGCAATCTCGAAATCAGATGGATTAGGTCCACCGATAATTGCGAATGTAGCATTCTGTCTCAGTACTGGGGGGAGACCTCTAAACAATTGAGAGGCGAATAATAACAATCCTATATTATAATGTCTGAATCTAGTAGCTAAATGATAAATCATAGACTTACTTTTAATTCCTAAAAAGTCATCTAATATTAAAGCTATAAAGGGCTGTTTATCTTTTGGAAAAGATTTCTGATAAGTAATAATATTTTCGATAGTGGAGTCTTCATATTTGTCGAATATTGTCTCTGGAAATTGTTTTTTTAAAAATCTTGATGTTTGGTCATTATGGATCGTATTACTAATAATATATACTATATCGAACTGATCTCTCATAAAGTTCGGATTTAATAATAAATTAGATATAATAGTACTTTTCCCAGTCTTAACAGGAGAGATCATAATACCCAGTTGTCCGGTGGCTATATTGGGGAGATGCGGATGCAGAGGCTTTTTAAGTTTCTTTTCGTCACCACTTTCTTTAATTGGCAGAATAGTTAAATCATTATCCATTTTATATATAAATAGAAAATAAAAATATCTATAATCTTTATTTATATTTTTATTTTTTCCTTTAATCGTTTTATTTTATAAACGGCAGACAATAGTGGCATTCTATTATAAAGAATAATATTGCCATTAGTGTCCGTGATTATTCCCATATTCAGAATAAATCACCATTTAAAAATGTCGGCATATGGATCATTATCTCTCATTTGTAAATGTGGAGGAGGTGGTTGTGGCTTTGGTTTTGGGGTGGGTTTGGGTTGCGGTTTTGGTTGTGGTGGAGGTTTATTTTTATTCTGTTTATTTTGATAATTAATCATATATTTTTGATATTTTCCCATATTTTCCATAAAGCCTATAAAAGATTGATCATCAGTTAATGGGGTATCTTCTGCATGTTTTTTTGGATATTGTTTCTCAACTCTCTGTTTTATAGGATTTGGTGGGGGACTAGGTGGTTCTTCTATTTTTTCATTGACTTTAATAGTTCTTTTTTTATAGGTCTTTTTAGCTTCGTACTCGTCATTAACTTTCTTTAATGCTTCCTTTCTCATTAGTGCTTTTTCTTTTTTCTTTTCTAATGCTAATTTTCTGATTCTGTCTAGATGTGCCTTCTGTTTATCTGATAGAGGTTTTTTAGCTTTCTTGACTTTCTCTGGTTTCACCGGTTCTGATTCTATTTCCTCCTCTATTGTTTCCATAGGTTCTTGTTGTGCTTTTATAGCTTTCTCTGGATCTACTATTTTAACTCTTTTTTTATTCACAGGCTTCCCCACTTTAACTCCATTAGTGGGTTTTCCTTTAAAAATATCCATAGGTGATGGTTCTTTAATAGACATAGACAGATCTTCTTTAACGACATCCATTACTGGTTCACATTCATCATCTGAGTTCGCTAGGTTAGCGAGATCTTCTTCGATATCTAGATTAGGCAAAAACTCCATTTTATATATATATAGAAAATAATTTTTTCTATTTGACTAAATAGAAAAAAATAGAAATTAATAGAAAATATTAAAATAGAAAATAAATAAATCTATATATATTATTTTTAGAGTTTCGGCATATTATTATTAAAGTTTGATATCTTGATATCTTGCATATTAGAATTAAATGAATTTAATTGCTGGAGAGCATTATTCATGATTCGCTGTTGTTTAGTTTCATCAGATTCTGTAAGTCTTAAACATATCTCTGTAGGATTAATTAGATCATTAGCTATTTCTCCGCTTGGTTGTCGGAGTCTTGCCTTGATTTCATTAATAACTTGACTATGGGCTATATTTAAATCGATTGGGATAGGATATGGTGCTACATATTGTAGTGTACCTGTTTTGCTATCAGTCGTCCATTGTTCTTTTGGAATAACAGCCACGGCTCTACCGGTATCTCCGCTCTCCCCAGAATAAGATTTAATATTAAAATCTGGTAGCTCAACATGGAGTGAGGGTTCTTGGATAGATGTCTGTGGTTGTTGTATATCAGCAGTGGCGATTGTATTTGTTTCACTTCCGCTCTGGAATGTATAAGCCGTCTCGAATCCTAGAATAAAATTAATATTAGCAGTATTAGGTTGTAATGATCTATTAGATATTTCATTAGCTCCAGTCCCAGAGTCTGGACCATCGTGGACATCTGCAGCATCTATGATTCCTGCCTTGGCTATATATCCTAATGTTAAATTAGCTGCTGGTGCTTGTAGTGGTGAATGTCCTTCATAATCAGCCAGTCCAGCTTCGCTTTCATCATGTACTGAATGCTGAGTCCCATTTGCCTTGGTACTGCCTACTAAACCTGGAACATTAGCTATTCTCACATCGTCATATATTCCGAATACCTTATAAGATGCTGGACTAAATCTTCCTCCTCTACTTACAAAAAAGGTGGGACAATATGGATATAATACTTCTCTTATAGTGGAGGTGAATACTATTCCATCATTATCGTCGGCTGTCTGTAAAAGGGTCACCTCTTCCGCCCAGACTTGATTACCTCCGGCATCATGTGATATATGAAAGCGATTATTTCGCACTCCATATTGTTCACATCTAATTCGAATATGATCTGTGGCATAATTAAATGTCGCCCAGTTTGCCGGTTGTTGTGCTAATGAGATCCAGTTAGATGATTCCACGACATCTGTAAAGTTTTTAAGAGTTCTCCAGTTATTTTGTGGATATTGGACTCCACCAGATTTAACAAAACCATTTATCTCTACTTGTATATCACTAAAATCAGCATTATTAGACAGATGAATACTAACATCCTGTCCATTAGCATTAGAGTTAATTCTAGCTTCTGCATTTCCAGGATAATCAGTTATACCAGTTATAAGCTGATCTCTACTTCTTCCGAACCTTCCCTGTGGATAGCAAAAGTTTGCGAGTGTAGGTGTAAAAGGTCCTCCACTTCCAGCAGTACCATCTCCGCCTTTTTTTAGTTCTGAGTTTTCTAGATAATCCGCTGCTGCTGGGAATGCCGTTGCAGTTCCCTGAAATGTATTTGTATTAACATTATATTTCATTCTCCCTACATTCCAGTTTGATGGATCTGTAGCATCCGATCCAGTAGAATCTGCCACACCTAAATATCCGTCTGTGACTAAAACCCCATAATATTCATTAGCTCCTCTTACTACTGATTGGACTAATACTTTCGCTCCAGTTCCAGAACCTCCATCCACTGATAAAGAATCGCCTGAGGCATAATCGCTGCCTGGATCTGTTATATTAATAGCTAAAATTGCTCCGAAATTATCAACTCCACCTGCTGGGATTGTATAAGTCGCCCCAGTTCCAGAGCCACCACTCAGAGTGCCTGAATCTCCTGCATTATAATTAGTGCCATCATTTCCTACAATAGTCGCTACATTAGCAGTACCATCTGCTCCGTTTCCTCCTACCAGGACCAGAGTATCTGTATCTGTATAATTATCGCCTCCAGCAGTTATATCGAGTGTTGTTATAGCTCCTGTGCCATCGACTGCCGTTGCTTTCCAGGTTGCCCCAGTTCCTTTTCCATTTGTTGTAAAAGTCCCAGTATCATCTTGTAAGTATCCAGTGCCTCCACTATCGAGGGTCGCTGTTCCCATCGCTCCGTGATTGCCTGGAAGAGTTATGGTGGATATTAATCCGTCCTCACCATCAGAGATATCTATTTTATAAATCCAGTCATTAGCTAATCCACCTGGTTCTGTTATAGTACACAGAACATCCTCAGGACCGGTTGTCTCTGTTTCCCAGTTTTCCCATGTATTTGGTTGCCCTGCGAGATCTACCGAATCTAAATCTTGGACCGGAGCAATATGCCACTCGGCTTCACCTCCATTAGGAAAAATAGATTTATCACCATAAAAACCATTTGATATATTTTTCCAGTTTTCGAACCCAGTGGCGGTCGCATATTGGATTTTAATATGATTCGGTTCTTTTGTTATTGCTGGATTATTTCCAGCTCCTAGAACATTAAAGACTTGTTTTTCTCCATTAGATGCTGGTACTGCTTTCTGTCCATATACCACACTAAACTTTGCATTAGTTCCTGCTGCTCCCCCTGGAACTGCCGGAACAGCAGCCGAAAAGGTCACTGCCCATTCGCCCCTATAATTTCCTAGTAAAGTGGAATTATTCAGACTATCTTTTAAAGTTAAAGCGAGATCAGCTCCATTATAATTTCCAGCTGGTAGCTTAACAATATGCTGGGAAAAGTTAGGGACTGCTCCGAGAGCTGATGGTCCATTACCTATTCTCCATATAAATGTATCATTCTGTCCTTCTATGATTTCGAACTTCTCTAATTTTGTTATACTCATCGAGACGAGTTCTAAACTATTGCCTGGGTGGAGTGGTATTCCTTCTTTAAAAAAATTACTTATTAAGGCTGCCGATTCCGAGAGAGTTGCCCCATTTTGATGCTGACTACTTCTTAAAGTTATTAGACTCATATTTTATATATACAGATATTTTTTTTTTAAAATAAATCCATAATTAAAATAATTTCTATATATTTTATTTTCTCTGTATAAAATAAATGACCGATATAATGTATGGCAAAGTTCACGATTTTCACGATCAGGAATATCCAGGATTAGTTGCAGAAAAGTTCGACAAAGCAGTTAAAAAGCAATATAAAAAAGAGCAGATCCCAGAGGTAAAACCGAAAGAGATCTTTAAAGATTTTAAAGACAAAAAGAAGAAAAAGAATAAAAAAACTAAATAAAATATATAATAATAATGGATTTATTATATAATTTAATTATCTGTCTATATATAAAAGATGGATAAATCATTGCCCTCATATTTTGGGAGAGTTGGTTCTAAATCAAGACTAAAAGATAAGATATATCGTATGATGCCCCCAGACTTTAAAACTTTTGTCGAACCCTATGTCGGTGGCGGAGCTGTTATGCTGGGCTATAAGTTTAAACCAGGACAGAAAATAGTTATTAATGATTTAGATTCTGAATTAATGAAAAATTATAAAATTATGAAAAAGGGAGTACGAATTACTCCAGCGATATTAGCTCGATATAATAACCAGTCTGCTGCTTTTCAGCAGAAAATATTAGATAGTCCTTCATCCGGTGATATCGGCTATTTAGTTAAATCGTTAGTTAAATATAATACTACTTTCGGTAATATGGGAAAGGGTAAAGTGTACCGCCCTCGTGATCTCACTAATAAATTAAAAAAGTTAGACGAGTATAAAGATAAATTAAAGCATGTGACTCTATTAAATCGTAATGCGATAAGTGTAATTAATAAATATAATAATGCAGGAACATTTCTTTATTTAGATCCTCCTTATGAAAATAGTAAAGATTTATATAAAAAAGGTGGAATGGATTTTGAGCAGTTAGCTTCTACTCTTCGAAAGTTTAAAGGAAAGTTTCTTTTATCGATAAATGATAGTCGTAATATAAGAAAAGTATTTAATGGTTTTAAGTTCCGAACTACTACCGATGGGGGGACTGGCAATGCTGGTCTCGGAGAAGGTACTAGAAAGGAGCTATTTATTAAAAACTATTAGCCGGACAATAGTGGCATTATTATTTATATATATCTTTCGCCACTATTGTCTTTATGGATCTAGCTCGTCGATTTTAAAATGGTTAAAATATTTTATTCCATTATTATTATTTTTAGTATTGAGAATCTTTAATTCTGATAATAATTGTTTTTTAATATATTCTGGTTGTGCATAATCTATTAAGTCTGATTCTTTTCCGAAAGTTAAATCCATTTCTCCTCTTTTAATTCCTGGATATTTATACTGACTAATATCTCTATGTTTATAAAGTTTTTCCCAGTTAAAATTATATTCATTTATTTTCTTACCTCCGATTGTTTTTCTTTCGGCTTGTACTATATCCTCGCCGAAAGTCTTTTTATATATTCTTGCTATAAGCTTCTCGCATTCTGTTGGGATTTTTAAATCTAAATCTTTTTTTCCTCTATCTCTAAATAATAGTTTATATTCTTTATAGATCGCCTTACCTTTTTCGTCTGTTGTACCTTTAACTACTTTAATATTATCCTTACTAGTTATCTTAAACTCTGTCATGATCTTTTTAATAAATAGGAATTTGCTTTTAGAAGATCTTACTTTATTCGCATTAAACTCTTCTGCAGCTTTTATATCTTTATCCCATTCCTCGCTACTCTTAAAAAAGTAAGTCTGAATATTAAAATGTTTATTTAGTTGGGCTTGTTCTATAAAGATCTCTTTATGATTTTTCCATTCGTGTTTTGGTAATTCTAAATATTCGTTAATTTTATTATATATCGGATTATCGCAACTAAACTCGTCATATTTTTTTTCTTTATTTTCTTTCGCTTTTTCTTGTATTTTTTGCTTACTAGTCTGAAAATAATCCGTTCTATCGGTAAATCCCTTATCTCTTAATCCGACTTTATAATGTCCGAACTTATTAGTATTGTAAGCATCAGTGTTATAAGTAATAATATTAAACATTTCATTATATAAAATGTTTTCTTCTTCGGTACACATTAGTTCGAAAATAGCTAATTCTTCCAGGGCTTTTGTTTCCTTTTCTACTTCTTTTAATGTTTTATATTTTTCCTCCTTAAACTCCTTCCGATAAAAGATATATTTTAAATAGGTTATATTACGACATCGGCAGATTTGTTGTAGCATAGCTTTGGGACTAATAGTATGTTCTTTATAATGGCAGTACACCGGTCGTTCTTTTTGGGAGTCTAAACCATAAATGATCTTGGGACTAAATACTACGAAATCGAAGTCGTCGAGGTCTAACATTTCGTCGGTATCTGAGGTAATTAATGCATATTTTCTAATAACTCCGTCGCCGTCTTTTATATGATAAATATATTTCTGCCATTTATTTTCTGTCTCTTCTTCTTTTGTTTCTCCTTCTTGTTTTTCTTCCTTGACCAGAGTACCATGTTTTAATTCTTCTTTTATTTTATCGTTAAAAATTACTTCGCTTTCGTTCTTACTATCGCAGCAGACTAGTGCCTCTTTTTCAGCTAATACTTGGGCTATAAATAAATCGTAATTAAATATTTCGCTACTTTGACAGCCGTTATTATGTTTATAAGTATTATTAATAAACTTATAGTCCCTTCCGGCATAATCTAACATTTTTAAGGTTGCTGGTGTTATATCGGCATCTACCGCTATAATCTGATCGCATTCTTTCATGAGTTTTAATAGGAACTTAAAGCAGATTACTCTTTTATCTTTTAGATTAGGACAGGTTATTAAATATTCTATTAAGCTGTTATATTCGTCTAGAAATAATATATAATTACTCGGATTTAATCTGTTTAATCTTTTAATAGAATCTATCGTAATAATAATATTATCTCCGTCCTCGATTGGGCAGTCTTCTACTAATCTATAATTAAGGCAGTTAATTCCGTACTCGTTAAAAGTTTCGTATTGTGCATCTCCGAGAGATATTCTACTAACGATAGATATAACTTGTTTATTATACTTTTTAATATAATCTTTGGCGATCGTAGTTTTTCCAGTTCCTGTATCGCTTTTAATTACATAATTTTTATTTTCTTTTATTTCCATATGTTTGCCCAGTTTGTCGGCTTCCTTTAATATTTTAGGTTCTTTTATATAAGTACCTTTAAAAGTAGGTTTATATTTAACATAATCTAGCATTGTCCGAGCATTAGGTATATCCGTATTTAATAATAAATGATTAATCATATGTAAATCGTTATGACTTGTAATTCCATTTATTAATTCTACATTTTTATTATAATATTGATCTCCTTTCGTTTTAGCTTTTGTTTTTGGATGATCTAGACAGAACTTTAAAAAGAGTTCTACTTTATTAATGCTTTTCATAGCCGTTGCAGTTTTTAACCAGTCTCCATGTTTTAAAATATATTTTTCTGGTAGTTTTTCTAATATTTTTAAAACTTCGTTATCTGTAAAATCATATCTATAATATCCGATTTGTTGCGGATTAAGTGCTTTTTCCGATCCGCCTTTTTTAGTTTTTATTTTAGTTTTTTTATTATGTGGATAATTAAGATTATTATAAAGCCAGTTATATAATTCTTCTGGCATATCCTTAACTGGGCTATTATTAGCTACTATGTACTCGCCTATACTTTTGCCGTCATTTTTTAGGATCTTACTTCCTGGTCCTACTAAATATCCGCCGTCGCTTTTAATATCTATTTCTAAATCGCTATTAATTTGTGGGAGTTTATTATAAGTAAAGTAAAAGTGCAGACCGCCGTTAGGTGTTTTAGTTGTGAAAGTGTCCCATTTTTTAATATAATATTCCCATTCTTTTCCGTCCATAAACTTATAAAACGGATGATCTTCGTTCCATTTATAAAAGTCCGGATCGAATCCTATAACATTATTTAGTTTTCCAGTGGGACAGCCCCAGTTCCCTTTTTTATGTTTCGTTGTATTCCACTTGTACTTGTTCCTCTTTGCCCATTCGTCGCTAGGGAATTTGCTATTTTTTAATAGCTTAAACTTGGTCCAGTCCTCGTAAGGCATAGTTTTATTATTTATAACTATATTATTATTGCTGCCACTATTGTCCTGTTTATTGGTTTTCATTTTCTTATTATTATTTGATAGTGATTTATCTTTAAGCCTTTTAATCATTTTATTTTATATTATGATTAGAAAATAATTTTAAGAAAATCAATTTTTTTTATTTTATATATAATTTAATTTTTTTATATATAAAATGAAAAACTAAAAAGACAAAAGTGGCAACTCTATATAAAGAATAATATTGCCATTAGTGTCCTGGCTAATAAATAATTTTATTATATCGAAAAATAATATTTCCGTCTTCGTTTTCTTTTTCTATATTAAAGACAGGCATAGGTTGTTCTAGCTTTTTTATCTTAATAAAATCATTAGTTTTTCTCATATTCGGATTATTAATAATAAAATAAACTGCAGATCGTTTTAATCCATATTTCTGCTGGATATCCCCCTGGGTGACATAATAGTCGCATGAAATTACTTCTCCTTCCTCATTTAGTTTTTCGACTTTATATTTATAATCTTGATTATTTTTAGATCCTGTTGTCCTTGGCATTTTAATTAGTATATTATTATAAGAGATTTATTTTTAAACCTTTTATAATATAAATAATTTAAAATAAAAAAAAAAGATAATTAATGATTTAAGCAGAGACCTGTACCATTCCACCTCTTAAAGTCATATTTCTTTCTACTAATGAGAAAAATCTAACATCTCGGACGGCATTGGCTTCGGCGGTTCTGTTAATAGTATGGAGGATCTGGATAGGTTTTTGTCCTACCATTACACCATTATTAGGCTGATTAAGTGGGGAGACAGAAAAGTCGATTCCGACATAATGTTGTTTTCCTTCTAATAGTTGCATAGAATGTCCTTCTAATGTTGAGTCGCAGAACATAGCATTATTACTTGGCTGATTAGCTACTGCTTTATTAGTGGATTGATCGAGAGAATATTCACTATTAGCTACTGCGATATCTGTGCTAAATACTTGGGAAAGCTGATAAGCTTTCTGGGATTCTGATTCGACTTGGCGAGGATATCTCTGTCTATCATTAACTCTAACATTATAAGAATCCGGAACATTATAAGCTGGACTATTATATCTGCCTAATAGATTATTATTAGTTTGTACTGCTTGGGAGCAGAGAATAGAGCGGACCATCATACCTGATAAACCTAAATCACGGACTAGGTGCTGGGAGGAGACGACTGCCCCAGTAGGAGCTGGTGCTGCTGCCGGATATTGAGTAGAGGTTAATACTACATCTTCATAAGGGATCATCATTCCATTTTCACTCATAACTAGCTTGGCTGTCTGATTCATTCTATCATCGTCATAAGTAAGATAATCTGCGAGGAACTTAACATTTCGAGTGCCGAGAGTGATAGAGGTATCGCCACCACCATCGACATAAGCTTTCTCAAAACAGGCGATCTTACCTAAATCACCAGCTCCTGTAGCTTGGGTGTTAAATGTTAATTCTATACTACATGGTTCATTAATAAGATAAAGTGGGAGTTGGACATTTCTCATCATGGGGAATAATTCGCTAATTCTAATAGAGAATACTGGGCAATGGAGATCGCCTTTTGTGAGCTGATATCCTTTAATAACACTGGCAGCAGTGTCGGTAGAATAACTAACATCACGGACCTGGAGCTGACCTTGCTGCTCGTTCTGAGGACAGACTACATCTACACATCCTGTCTTCACCATATCTTTTTGGGACTTTTCTTCTGGTGTTTTAAATTGTCGTCTAATAGTCATATAGTGTGCATAATCATCAGTAATAGCTACAACCTTCGAACCGATGCGGAGTACTGCTCTTTTAATAAGACTATGGATTCCGGTTTTAAGTGGGAGAAAAGCTTTCTTATCTCCAGCCTGTGTAGTATGGACTGAAAATTGGAAGGCAGAACCGGTGTCGAGGATTCCTTTTCTTTCTAACACGAATCGTGCGAATCCTTGATTAACAACAATAGGATCGAGGACATTTGTTTCTATATTCATCGTCGATATAGTTGTCATTGGGGCAGTTAAAAGTGCTGGTGGGAGATTAACTTTATTCGAACTCATATTTTATATATACAGATATTTTTTTTTAAAGAAAATAATTTAATTAAAGAATTAAATTATTAAATGAGAAAAATAAAAAAACTAAATATTTTTAAATAATTTATGCTTGGACCATAATTCCTTGGGGCGAATATGTTAAAGTATTCTTGGCTAGAACATAAGTGAAAATACTATTAGGTGAACTTCCGTCGAGTTCGGATTCGATTCTTAATCCATAGTTAGTATTCTTAAAATTGACTCCGGTTCTCGTGAGTGGATCGAGATTAATACCAGCTCCGAATACTGGTGCTGGTTCTGCTTGTGTGTTTCTATTAGCTGGAGTTTCTGCTAATTCGAATCCTGTCTCTACAGCTAATTTATTATTAGTATTAAGAGAGACTAATGAATGATTAAAGCTTTCTATTGGTTTAATAGCATCTATATATCTCTCGTCGAGTGCGACCTGAGGTCTATCAATAAGTCCCTCTGCTTCTACATCTACGGCATAATCTAATGGGAACTTACTTCCGCCTCTAATAAAGGTGACTCGTCTAATATTAGCTTCGGCATCGAAAGCTCCTCCATTAGAGTTTTTAAGTCTATCTGTCTTAAATCCATCAGTAGTATAATTATTAATTTGGCTAGTTGGAAGAAAGTTGTGAAAGACTGAGAGAGTGTTTGCAGTTCCTAAATTATAATTCTGTGTCTGGTCAGATGAATTAATAACACCATAAAGGTGGGAGAGAGAATTATATACGAATTGTCCTGTAGCTGGGGTCATCATTTGGCTTTTACCATTTTCGTCTGGTACTAAAAGATCATAAGTTAATGATAAATCCCTTAACTGATAAAAAGCTCCAGTTCCTACAGGATTAAATAATTGTTTAGTTTCTGTGCCGTCGGCTGCGAAAGTGCTATATCCACTAATAACATTAGAATCCGGTGCGAGTTCGAGATTAATAAGCATCCCTCTTAATCCGTTATTACCCAGTGGAATAGGTGAACCGGAGCTTAAAAGACCAGTTCTTAATGGAATAGAAAAATTAACATCGTTATTAACAGCCCTGGCAGAGTTAAAACTTCTTGATGCTGATGCTGGATTTTGGATTGAGTTAGTAGTATCAAAATCGGACTGAGAATGAGTGACTGGCATGACTGATGCTAAATATCTGCCATAACTTCTAACGACTTCTAATGTCTGATTCTGCTGAGTTGCTAATGTTATCTGATGAATGGCTGAGGCTACACCGACTCTCTCATTAAGTGCGATACCATTTGTTGCAGCAGCTCCGCCATCAATATTAGTAGGAGGGATCTTATTATCACTAGTTGCCCCTGGGGCTTGTACTCTTAAAACACCATTAAGTCTGAGAGTGGAGGCATTAAGTAGTTTATCTTGATTAGCTATTTGGAACTGAATAATAGGGAATCCGCCTTTAAAGGAGTATGCTCCATTGGCTGGTGGATTGAGTGGGAAGATTTCGGCTTTTTCAACACTATCGATATTCATATTTTATATATACAGATATTTTTTTTTAAAGAAAATAATTTAATTAAATGTTTTTAAATTAAATTATTCTATATGGAAAATAAAAAAAACTAAATATTTTTTAAAAAGTCATTAGTGGCAATATTAATTCTTATATATCTATGCCACTATTGTCCGGAGGAATTAAAAAGCATTAACTCCCTGAGGATTGACGACCATTCTTCGGAGATGGCAGACATAATGATTAAAAAGTTTTTGTTCGGTAGCTCCGCTATATTCTACCCTTAAAGATAAATCTCTACCATTAAGATTAGAGACCTGTCCATATTTAGAAAATGCTCTTCCGATTAAAAATCTTTCTGGAACTCGTTGGAGATTGCGAACACCATATCCACAATTTACTAGACTTTTCTCTAATTCTATAAGATGCAGAGCATCTGTATGAGGATGGAGATTTGTGTATCTTACTAAATCAATTGGGCGATCTGGGATAAGATGTCCACCGAACACATATTGATAGTTCTGACAGCCATCGACTTGACCTTGGAGTGAATCCTCCTGGATGGCTAATTGTTTGCTCTGTGCGAGAGGAATAGATAGGCAACTATAAGCTCGTTCTGCTGTTGCTGGGATTAGCTGATTAGTTAAACCATTTACGGCATTAAGATTAACTCTATATAAAGAATAAGTTTTAAAGTCCATGGCGAGACCTTTACTAGATCCCATCTGGCTCATCAGACTCTGTACATATCCCTGGGGTGGAGAGACAACGGCACAGACCATTTCTACATCACTCATAACAAAATTAGTGCCTACTTCTGCGATGTCGATATTAGCTTGTGGAACATCAGCGATAGTCACTCCATTAACTCTATCATTAGATTTAACAAAAACAGATGATCCTACGGCATATGTATTAGTGAGACCAGTGTTATTAGCCCTGTTAGGAATATATGTGACTTGTAAGTCATTGTCTCCGTCTTTATCGAATCCAGTAATAACACCGAGAGACTCAGTATTAGCACCAGTACTAACAAAAAGGAGATCTCCTATATCCCAGGGATTATTGTTAAATGGAGTGGCATTACGATTAACACCTTCACCACCTGGTCCGTCGGCTGGTTGCTGGATGGTACAGGTCTTCTCTGTTCCTATTGCTGCCTTATTATCATCTCCTGTACTTTTCTGAACTTTAAGTCCGCATGGAATACCTACTACTGCATTATTAACTACATCGGCAATACCTAGACCACCGGTCGGATAGACTAATGATCTCTGTAAGTTATCGAGTGTCATTTGTAGGCGGAGACCTTGGGTGGCAACTACTGGGAACACTTTATTACCAGCTAGAATACCACTATAAATAGGCTGACGAATAGCTAATGATAAAGGAGTTTGTGCTGCGGTGACTGCTCCAGCAGCCCAGTCGGCATCTCCAGTATAATAAACATTTTGTCCTCCAGCTGGATTAACCTGTCGTCCTTCCATCATGTTTCTTTTTGCTGCTATACTATCATTTTGAGTGTATCCCCACCACTGACTAGTGAGAACATTATAGTCTTGGATTTCTTCTAATGTAGTGCCACCTGTACCATCCTGGAGTCTAAAATCTCTCCATAAACTATGAACACCGGCTCTGCCGTTAGGTACTGGTCGTCCCCTTCCGCTCATTTTGATATTATAATTAAGGGTAGTCCCTTTTGGGTCTATAAATCCTAAATACTGAGGAATTAAAAATCTAGTTTGATTAAGAGTGACTGGGTTAAGATCCACTTGTGCTTCTGGTTTGACGATGACCGATTTGGTCGGAATGTATGCTCCTGCTCCTTGTTGTTTAAACATCTTTTATATATATATAAAAGAAAAAAAAAATAAAAAAATAAACTAAATATTAATTTTCTTATTATATAATTATAGAATGATTAAATCTATTTTAAAAGATCTTTATCGGTTTTTGCGGCAGCTCCTCCCATTACTGCGGAGTATAATCTCGCATAACCCCACTGAGTTGCCGATTTTACATTAGGGCGAACAGATTGCGGATTAGACTTATAAGCTCCCTCACCTTTCTTTATTATTTTTTTAGCATTAGAATACTTAATTCCTGCGAGTTTAGCTATTTCGGTCGCCGAGTGTGCAGTACCTTTCTTAAATCCATATTTTTTATTAAATTGTTCTTTATAAGTATAATCTGTATTATCTTCTTTATTATCGAGTTTTTTTGATTTTGTATGAGCTTTTTTAAATGTGTCTCCTTCTTTCATGAACTTTAACATATTTTTCATATGTTTTCCTCTCATTCCACCTTTATGAGCCTTTGAGTGTTCTTTAAGTTCTTCTATAACTTTATCTGATAATTTCTTATTAACCATTTTTATTATACTTAAAGAGAATATTTTTATTCGTCTGGACAATAGTGGCAATATTATTTATTATATATCTATGCCATTATTGTCCTGGTATTAGAAAGCAGACTGACTAGCTGGTGTATCTGTGACTGAATCGAATGACGGCACGACCATTTCTCCCTTCTGACTAATAATAGATGTCGGTGTTGGTTTTGGAGGTGGTTTAGAATGATGATGGAATAATTCATAAAGACCGATCCCTAATGCTACTAGACCTCCCACTACTGGAACAGCCTCGGCTGCTACACCAGCACCAGCTAAAAGTCCTGCTGCTATATCACTGCCTCCCTCTGTCACTACCGATGAGACTACATCGCCTGTCTCGGTAGCAGCAGCCGAGACCCCTTCAGTTCCAGCTGCAGTAGTGCTTTCCGCTCCTGTCGCTGCCCCTGTACTATCTAGCTCCTGTAGTTCACCACCAGAGCTTAAACCTTTGGGCATAGCTTGTCCTGCTTCCGGAATGTCTGGTGCTTCATAAGCAGTCGAGAGAGAAGGTGGTTCTGGTTCTGGAACAGGATCTGCTGTGAATTGACTCGCCTGACTTTCAGTTAAAGGTGCGGATGACTGACCTAATGAACTGACATCAGTCGCAGCATCAGCTCCGCCTCCTGCTCCTTCCGGAATGTCGGCAGCAGTAGCAGCACTAGATTCCCCTGAATCCCCAGCAGCACTAGCATCCGCTCCAGCATCACTAGTTCCTGGGACTTCCGATTCCCCAGCATCACCAGTGGCACTAGCATCGGCATCTGGATCTCCAGCCTCGTCGAGATTAGTTTCACTACTTCCGCCACCTTCACCTCCTTCATCGTCCTCATCTTCGTCCTCGTCTCCGTCTTCGTTGCCTGGTTTCTTTCCTCTATTTCGGAAAGCTTTATACGAATTATATAATACTTTCGCAGCTGCATATTGTCCCTCAATCGCTCCTCCGGTTTCCACTAGGGCTTTGCCTTGTTCCTTCACTGCTGCTACTTTATCATTAAAGTCATCGAGAGCATCTTGTTGGTACTGACCGAGAAAATTAGTCATACCATCGAGATTGCTCGAATAGGTATTTAGTGTATTGTAATAACTATTTAATCCTGCCATATTTTATATATACAGATATTTTATTTATGATAAAATATTTTATTTATCATAAAAAAAGTGAAAATTAAAAAAAACTAAATATATTATTTTTTATCAGCTTTGCCACGAGAATATGCTTTTCTCGCTGTCTTTCTAGCTCCGCCTTTTTTAGTGCTATCATCTAACTCCATGTCTTTATCTTTTCCTGTAGTCTTCACTGCACCTTTCTTGCCTTTGCTTGTTCCCTTACTTTTGTCATATGCTGCCCTCGCCTTTGGGTCTTTTATAGCATCTGAGTATTTAACTTTATTGTCTTTCGACCATTTCTTCAAAAATGTGATCCACGAATTTGCCATTTTATATATACATATATTTTTATTTTTCTAATAAATCTAAATTAATTTTTTTTATATATTTCTTGTGTAGCAACTGAATGACCCATTTTATCAGCTAATGCTTTTTTCTCTTTTAAAGTTGGTCCGCCTAGCTTTTCGGAAATATATATATGTCTTAACATGGTGGATGATATATTCTTTTTTCCGGTTGGTTCGAAAGTCTTATTTAAATATTTAGTTAATCCATTTGGGGTCATAGGTCCTCCACGACTATTATATATTAAGTATTCCCCTGGATTATATTTCTGATAAATATTAATAACTGAGTTTAGTTTTGGTCCTAAATCAATCCTTTTTAATCCATATGTTTTATCTGTTTTATATTCTCCTAATGAAAAGAACTTTTTATTTCTTGACTGGATAACTAAATAATTATTCTTTTCTTTTTCGCTGTCTGGTATTTCTTGGAATTGTTTAAAGTTTATAACTTTCATCGGAGTGAAATCATTTCTCGGTGGTGGATTGGCATCATCTAAAACATAGAGAGAACTAACTAGCCATTTCTGGATTAGGTCAAATTCTTTTTTATTCAGATCCTTTTTATCTTTTTTAAAGACTCCTCTGTCTAATAGTTCCTTTTTATATCTTCTTGGTACTTTTCTAATAGTAGCCATTGAGGTCCAGTTTTCTTTTTGGGTGTCAGATTTAGATTGTTCTTCTTGCAGTCCTTTATATTCTTGGATATGGTCCATCATGAGTTCTCGGTATTCTTTTAAAGGTTTTTTATATTTATCTTCGTCTGTTGCGAGTGCTACAACTATGGCTGCGAGATAAGTTTTTCGACTAGATAGTTTAAGATCGTTTAATGTCTCTATAACTTTTTTAGTATCTTTTAAAAAGTCTAAATCCTTAATATTCTTATTATTAAACATTTTATCGTGTAATTTTTGGAGATTAAATACATATGCTTTAACACTGCTCTCTTTAAGATTGCGTGATTTCTTGATAGCTTCGGTGATTGATTCCATTTTATATATATATATATAATATATTATAAATCAATTTTTAAATAAAATTAAACTAAATAGATTTATTATATATTTTTTATTAGATAAACTATAAAAATAAATATATAATTATATATAAATGACAGATAAGGAATTATATAAACCTTTTAAGAGTAAGGCTAAAAATAAAAAATACTCTGTTTATGTTATGAAAAATAAAAAGAAAAGATTAATACATTTCGGAGATTCACGATATGGTCAGTTTAAAGATAAATTGGGGGAATATTCTAAATTAGATCATGGAGACAAAAAAAGAAAAGAACTATATTATAAAAGGCATGGACCGAGCAAAGATAAAAATAGTGCGAGATATTGGAGTCATAAGATTTTGTGGTAAAAGACAATAGTGGCAAAATTATTTATTATAATAGAATGCCATTAGTGTCTTTTAGAAAAATAATATCTAATATTATATAAAATGAATCTTACTGAGTTGCGAAAGCTAGTTTCACAATTAAATAAAGACGACAGAATAGTGGGAGTTTGGAAAATGAAAAAACCAGAGATTATTGCAGCATTAAAAAAAGTAAAGTACGATATCGATGAGGAGAAAAAACAATTAAATCCGTCAGTAGCCATGAAAAGAAAGAAAATCATAAAGCTCCCTAAAAATTAGACCCTAGCTAAAAAGTGAATAATTTTAATTATCTCTTCACGATTTAAATCCATAGCACCTAATAGAGTTAAAATAGATTCGAGTTTAACTTCTTTCTCGGCTTGATTGTTTGCCATTTCACCTGCGACTATTTTAAGATATTTTTCATAACCTTCCATCTGAGTATCAGAGTGGAGATATTCTTTAAACATATTCTCTCTGGCTACTAAAAAATATATCTCTTCTTTATGATCAATTAGTTTAATGTTTTGGATCTGATATAATAAAGCTAAATGAGCTGAGGAGATTTCTAATTCGCAGTCTTTTAATAATTTATTTAATAATTCTATTGATGCAGGTTTTCCTCTTTTATTAGATTCTGTTAATCTTTCGTATTGACTATTTTTATTTTTAATAATTTTAAAGTTATTTTTCATATGTGTGTACTTCATCCATAACGGATATAGAACTCTTTTAAAATGACGATTATCTGATGAACTCGTGGGGTGGATAAAGTGATCCATTTTATATATATATATATATTATATTTTATTTTTAAACATAATATATATAGAATAGATAAATAATAATTAAAATACTTTAATCAGTTTATTATATATTATGATTAATAAGGTTAAAGCCGACTAGCTATACTATAATAACAATGGCTACTTATCTGTTATCACAATTCCTTCCTAACGAAATGATCGACATTATTATGAAAAAGACTCATAGACTAAATCTTAATATGGTTCATTCGGAGTTTAATCGATTCGTCAGTACTAGAAGATCAGAATTATCTTTTAACACTGGACCTCCTCCGCTTTGTTTAATCGGAGAATGCGAATGCGGAGGACCATGCCCAGAGTACGACGACGAGGAGGCGGAGTTTCAGTATTATGATCCCTTTTCGGAGGCAGACCCAGATCAGATATTATTTGATATACAGATCCCCTTTTATATCGAGCCGAGAGATGCTTATGAATATATTAAAGACAGAAGATCAGAAATGTAATAACTGCATGATATAATATATATAAAAAATAGTAATTAGATTTATTCTATTTAAAAAACTTAATTAGATTTATTCTATTTATATTATATATTCTATTTATATGCCTATTTAAGGAATAAAAAATATTTTTTATGTTCTCTTTAAGCATAAATCTAATAATAAAACTATTTTTTCTATATTTAAGCATAAATCTAACTTTGGCTCTATTTAATCATATTAATATATAATATGATTATATATCTTTTCTGTCTATTTCTTTTTATTTTTATTCATTTTCTCATCGAGTTTAGCTTGTGCGATTAAGGCTTGTCCTAATACTTGGGGAGGAGGAGGCATAGCCTTCGTCGTTGCTATTTTATATATGACACTACTATTTTTATCTATCGGAGCTGGACTTCCATCCGGCAGTCTTATATCTGTTGTGATATCTGTAATAATATAATCTTGATCGGCAGTATAAGACCAGCCAGTAGCGAAAGAATAGAAAAAATCTCCTTCTGCATAATTACGAGTTATATAAGCTATGGCAGATAATTTCTGACTTCCATCCGGTCCACCATAATATAATGGATTACGGACAATATCGGTATATACTACTAGATAAGGATAATCTAATTTTTGAGGCATAGAGGTAGCAATAAGTAAATCCGAGTCCGCATTCGTTGTACTCTGACTATCTATTAATCCACCTAAATTAGCTGCTGGTACTGGTCCTTCGGCTGCAGTCGATGGGGCATCTGAATCTTTAACTGCTATGCCCTGAACCATAGATATTATAGCAGCAGCCGATATAAAAGCATTAGTCGTAAATGGTTTAACCATATTCTGCTGTTTATCTAATAAATCTATATTCGTCTGTCCTAAATATCTGTTATAATTTCCTCTGTTAAACTCGTTATCTGGGAGACCATATTCTGGCATGATCTGTTCGAAACTAAATCCCAGTTTATTAAATAATGTGTTAGAATATTGTTGTAAATTAAACGGAGAATTAATCACTGCCTGACTTTCACTTATCGGCTTCCCTGTATTTAAAAAGGAGAATAGTTTAAAAAAAGCTACTCCAGCCTGAGCTGATATAATAGGTTGCGGTCTTGGTATTGCGATCTGATCTCTATAACTTACTGGATCTCCTCCACCATCAATAGTACACAGGGCTGCCTGGGTTTCATATGCCGTCATCGAGTCTTGTTCTGGTTGTCCGCTTTCCGATTGATTAATATTCTGAAATACACCATTCCCTGGCTTGACTGCAGTATGGAGTTGGGATATAGTGAATCTAGAATAACCTCCGTCGAAATTAATTAAACTATCACTAGCCCCAGCATATATATATGGCATATAATTTTCCGGAGTCAGATTCGCAGCTTGACCATATCCACTATTAGAGACCTTCTGTGTAGTCACTATTTTTCCCAGATTATTTTGTGTTAATGTTGGACTGCCTAAACCGAAAAACTCACCAGGACATGGAGCTGGAATAACTAGTCCATTGGCACTACGAACTAACATAGCCATAAAAGGAACATTTAATAATTTATCATTTATTCCGGTGGCAAAAGTTTCTTTATAAAAAACAGGAACAATACCGAGTCCCATGCCGTCTGCCGATGCTGATATTAAATCATAATAACCTTGGAGTGTTTTTAGATTCCCATTCGGAATGGCTGTCTGAAATAAACTATTTTGATTATCTGGAAATAAGTTCTCACCTACTCTACTGCCGAAAGAGTTGGTGAGAGTATTAGCTTGGGCTGCCTTTGCATTAAAAGCCGGATCACCATAACAAAAAATCGGAACTTCATATCTCGTTGAGGATTCTCTGCTTCCTCCGTATAATCTTGGCTGTGGAGCATTTTGAGATAAATTACTATAAACTGGGGCATCCATATCTATGGTGTATGATTTTCCTTGTCCTGTCCCAGCATAAGCTGGTGGACTTCCTGTTCCTGAAAATGTTGTATAAGGTTCTCTTGCTGGATTT
>TARA_R110002074_G_scaffold5413_6_pt1 | contig 22896 bp, 18 predicted proteins | sample TARA_R110002074 | Tara Oceans TARA_R110002074 (sample SAMEA4397215) | marine metagenome | biome: Polar Biome; feature: [MIX] marine epipelagic wind mixed layer (ENVO:01000061); material: water (ENVO:00002006), including particulate matter (ENVO:01000060) such as... | depth 10-100 m | reverse complement strand
TCCTTGGAAATCAATTCGTTACGCATGTGAAGAAATTGAAAAAGGTCCAAAGAAGCCTAGTTCAGTATCATTACTAGAAGAAAATAGAATGTTTATTGCACTTGAAACTGCTAAGTGGGCAAAGAGACAAATTGTTACACAAGTAAGTCCATTCTTTATTGGATTTGCTTTTTCTGAAGCAAAGTTTCAAAGACTAGCTGGCTTTGTAATTGACGCAATAATCTTAGATATGAAAAAAGGCGGAAACGTTAACATACGTAGAGTTGCGCAAACATTCAAAGATAACCAAACTCCAGACTGGTTTGCAACAGGCGCAGAAACACAAAACGTTGCGGCACTTGTTTTTGTACTAGATTTAGCAGAAGATGTTATTAACAGTGCTACTCCTCCAGCAGACTACCAAGACTTAGACAGTGTTGCGTCAGGTGATAGGACTTTCCAAATTAAAGATGCTACTAGAGCTCCAGAAACAGACTCTTTAACAGAACTAACAGCGGCTATAGCTATTGCTAAATCTGCAATCTCATTAGGTGCAGGATATACACTTCCTAAAGAACATATACCTCACAAAGTTGTATTTGTAAAAACAGGAACGTATACAGAAGTACTACCGATTAGGGTTCCAGAAAGAGTTGCTATTGTTGGTGACGAATTGCGTTCAACACGAGTTGAGCCAGCAGGATCAGTTACGGCGGCAGGTGATGCAACATACAGTTTAGCTGGTGTATTGCACATGAAATCAATACTTGATGATATCAGTGAAGGTACTGCTATTACAAGACAAACTGGTAATACACTAACACAGAACGTTACTAAGCCGCATGGTACAAGTGCAACAAGCACCATACTTACAGACTTAGCTCAAGAATTGTATGACCAAATTGATTACCAAATTAATGGTGCATCAGGTGATTCTAGTGCTCCGGCATTTAGAGGCAATAATGGCATAGTAGACGATCAAGACAAGTATGCAACTGTAAGAAAACTATTGCTTAACAAAGACTTTATTGCACGTGACGTAACAAAATACATTACAGTAAACTACCCTTCATACTCATTTAGTGTAACAGCATGTGAAGCAGATGTCAAGCATTATATTGATGCATTTATTCTTGATCTAGTACACAGTGTCCAAGAAGGTTCTAACTACTTTACATTAATGGCAGGACTGTACTATGGTAATAGTGTAAATGGTTCTACATTAGAAAATATGTACTTACTAAGAGACGGTACTGGTATTAGAAACCAAACATTGGGCGGACTAAATGGTACACTAGGTAGTGCAAATGCATATGGAACTAAGCGTCCAACAGCAGGTGCATATACATCACTTGATCCAGGTTGGGGTCCAGATGATGATAGAGTTTGGATTACTGCACGTTCTCCATACGTACAAGGTGTTACTAACTTTGGTACAGGTTGTGTAGGAATTAAAGTTGATGGATCTATCCACAACGGTGGTAACGATAGTATTGTTGCTAACGACTTTACACAAGTACTAAGTGACGGTATTGGTGCATGGGTTACTAACTTAGGAAGAGCAGAACTTGTTTCAGTATTCTCTTACTATGCACACATTGGTTACCTAGCAGAAAATGGCGGCAAAGTACGTGCTACTAACGGTAACTGTTCGTACGGTGACAGAGGCGCAGTATCAGAATTTATTGACGTTACTGAAGTTCCTATTACAGGTGGTGTACAAAACAGAAAACTTGAAGCACAAATTGGACGTGGTCTTACTGACGGTAGTAAAGTTATTAACTTAGAATACACTAATGCAGGTAATAACTATTCATCAGGTACATACACAATTAGTGGTGACGGTTATGGCGCAGTAGTAAACGCGGCTGTTGTAAGAAACGGTGGTGTATTTGAAGTTAGACTACGCAATCCAGAAGACGGATCATCATATAACGCCTCAGATACTAACAACGATGGATTGTTTAATGACATTGACTCAGTTGGTGGACGTGGATATAGTTCAAGTGCTAACACAGCACAGGCAGGTAATGCAACTAGTATTACAATATCAAACACTGAGACAGCAAACAATACAAAATACGTTGGTATGAGAATTGTTATTACAGCAGGTACAGGTGCAGGACAGTATGGATTTATTAGTGCATACAATTCGGGTACTAAAGTTGCTAGTATTGCTAAAGAATCAGATAACAGTGCAGGGTGGCAGACATGGCATCCGGATAACGCAGTTGCTTCAACACTAGATGCTACAACAGCATATAGCATTGAGCCAAGAGTTCAAGTTGTTGAGATTGCTGGTGGTAGTGGTAGTGGTGCATTTGTAAGAGCAGAAGTATCAACAGGCAGAATTACACAGTTTTATATCGTTAAGCCAGGATCAGGCTATAACTTAACTAGTCCTCCAACACTAACAATTACTGACCCAAGCGAAACTACTGAAGTTCCGTGGCAGGTTAGAGTTGGTAACGGTGTACTAGATCAGCCAACGTGGACTGCAAGAGGTACTGACTTTGAAACAGCTAGTGCAACAGTCGACGGTGACGGTTATGCAGACATTTATCAATCAGCACAGTATGTTAATGCTTATGGATTAACAGATCAGCCAGTTGAAGGATCCAACATACAATTTGATAATGATGACAGATTCTTTAAAATTGTGTTTGTTAGAGAAGTAGTAGGTAGTGCTGGAAACTACAGTGCTAACTTACAAATATCTCCAGATACAGGGATTGAAACAGCACCTGAGCATGGAACAAACATTACTATTAGAAGAAGATTTAGTCAATGTCGTTTAACTGGACACGATTTCTTAGACATTGGTACAGGTAACTTAGCAAATACTAATTATCCTGGTGCACCAACAGTTGCTAATGACCCGAAAGACGAAGTTACAGAATCAGGTGGAGGACGAGTGTTCTACACAAGTACTGACCAAGATGGTAACTTTAGAGTTGGTGGCTTGTTCAACGTTGAGCAGTCAACAGGCTCTGCGAGCTTAAATACAAGTGCATTTAGTTTGGCAGGTCTACAAGAGTTGTCACTGGGTGCAGTAGGCTTAGGACAAGGCGGCGCTGTTATTAATGAATTTAGTACTGATGGAACATTTAGTGCTAACTCAGATAATGTAGTTCCAACACAGAGAGCAATTATTACTTACATCAACTCACAAATTGGTGGAGGCAGTAGTTCTCTAAACGTTAACGCAGTTACAGCAGGTAAAATAAACATTACGGGTAATACAATTAGTACAACCGATAATAGTCCAATTACTGTAACTACGGGAATGAACTTTAATGGCGGTGTAAGTGGAAGTCCAGTTGCATTTGCTTACTTTTTAACAAGTAAATCATAATGGCTAAATACTAACATAGGAGCATAGAAAAATGGCATCAGGAATATTAGGATCAGGCGATCTAACAGCAAACACAAACACTACCGTTTACACGGTACCAGCTGATACGTATAGTGTTATCTCAGTGAACTTCTGTAATAGAAGTTCGAGTACGGCAAACTGTAGGTTATCAATTGGAACTGGAGACACTCCAGGAAACTCTGATTATCTAGAATATGATATATCAGTAGGACCAAACGGTGTACTAGAACGTACAGGCATTGTAATTGATACATCTAAGAAAGTTGTAGTAAGAGCAAGCGTGGCATCTGTAACAGCGATGGTTATGGGTATAGAAACAGCCGTACCAGCGGCGTAATTTAGGATAGGAAAAAACAATGGGTAGAAGAATTTCAGTAGGTTCACCAGGTTTAACTGTCCCTTTTGGTAATACAGCACAAAGAGTTACAGATGCTGGCAATGGCGCAATCCGCTTTAATACTGAGTTAAATAACTTAGAATTATATAACGGTACTGCTTGGCTTCCAGTAGGGGTATTAAATGGTGTAACAGTTACAACAACATTTACGGCGCATTCAGGACAACAACTGTTCTGTGACACTAACGGCGGTGGCTTTACTGTCACGTTACCAGCGTCACCGGCAGTGGGGGACATTATTAGATTCTTTGATTTAAGAAAAACGTTTGATTCTAATAACTTAACATTGGGACGCAACGGCAGACTTATTCAAGGAGATGCCTCAAATCTTACAATTAATACAGAAGGCGCGGCATTTGATATCGTGTATTCGGGTAATAGTTATGGATGGCGAATCTTCACTGTATAAGAACTGTGCAAGAAATATTTAAAGGAACTATTAATGGCTACATATAGCAGTTATAAAAAAATTACATCAGCAGGTATACCGGATGGTGCTATTACTAGAGAAAAACTTGCGCCTGGCGCAGGTGCTTGTCGTAAAATCCAATGGGTATATAATGCACGTGGTATGCAGTGCCATATGTGTGCAAGGAGATCAGGCTGTTGTGAACAAGCGAATGGTAAATGTTGCTATTGGTGTGTTCCTGACAATGTTTATAAAGTAACATTTGAAATTTGGAGTGGTGGCGGTGGTGGCCCAGGTCATACATGCTGTAACTGTTGTTCGTTCGCTATTGGCGGCGCAGGCGGCAATTACGCTACTAAAACAATTGATACTAACCCAGGTTGTCAATATAGTGTATGTGCTGGCGGTTCATGGCCATGCGGTAAGTCACATACGTGTTCACCGGGTATGGGATGTAGGTCATATGTTAATGGACACAATCTAAGTAACTTCTGCGCTACTGGTGCATGTGGTGGCTGGATGTGTAATGGCGATGCATGGGGACAGAGACACGCAGTAAGTGATTGTGCTAACTGTTTAATCTGTGGAATATTTGGTGCTGACTTTGGAATGATGGGCGGCATGGGCATGAAAGCTGGTACAACAACATGTAGATGTCACGGACAAACTGGTTGGACAGGCGCGGCGGCAGGACTTGGCACGTATTCAGGTACAGCAACTTCTGAAGCATGGTGTGCATGTGGATGTCATATTAATTGGCCATCAGGTGGCGGAGTTCCTGGAACATCTAGTTACTGTAATAACTGGGCAAAATGTTGTTCAGGTGGTTCAGGTCAAGGCGGCAGTGGCATGGTAAAGATTACATTTGTATAAGGTAAGGAAATAAAATGGCAACATACGCAAGTTATAAGACACTAACAGCAGACAATTTCGAGAGTAACAGTGTTACTGCCGCGAAACTTGGTGCAAGTGCCGGTAACAAATACAGTACCTTATGGGTATATAATGCACGTGGCATGCAATGTCATGCATGTACTGACGCAGGTGATTGTTGTGAACAAGCAAACGGTAAATGCTGTTATTGGTCAGTTCCGGCAGGCGCATCAAAAGCAGTTTTTGAAATTTGGAGTGGCGGCGGCGCAGGTGGCGGTGGCACATGTTGTACTAACTGTATGCACACAGCTGGTGGCGGTGGTGGTAACTACGCAATTAAATCAATTAGTACATGCCCAGGGTGCCAATACAGTATTTGTGCTGGTGGTTCTTGGCCATGTTCAAAGTCACATACGTGTTCACCGGGGATGGGCTGTAAGTCATATGTAAACGGATACAATCTAAGTAACTTCTGTGCAACAGGTGGTTGCGGAGGATGGATGTGTAATGGCGGTGCATGGGGTCCAACCCACACACAAACATGTGGTAACTGTAATATCTGTGGCATATTTGGCGCAGACTTTGGAATTATGGGATCAACTGGAGTGTCAGGCGGACACGGTGCTTGTCAATGTAAATCAGCTGACTGGGCACAATCAGGTATGGCTCCATTTGTAGGTAAACGTACAGCAGGTTCAAACGCAGAAGCGTGGTGTAACTGTGCATGTTATGTTAACTGGCCGGCAGGTGGCGGACAAACAGGACAGAGTTCATATTGCGGCAACTGGGCAAAATGTTGTGCAGGTGGTAATATGGGTGGATCAGGAATGGTCAAAGTAACATTCGCTTAAAAGGAAAGAGAACAAATGGCAACATATGCAAGTTATAAAAAGGTAGCAACAGACAGTATTGTAGACGGAACAGTTCAAAGTGCTGATATTGCACACGGCAACGGAAACAATATGGGTGTAGCGTGGGTGTATAATGCACGTGGCATGCAATGTCATACTTGCTCTAGACAAAGTGGTTGCTGTGAACAAGCAAACGGTAAATGTTGTTATTGGTGTGTACCAGACGGTGCAAGTACAGTAACATTTGAAATTTGGAGTGGTGGCGGCGGCGGCCCAGGTCATACATGCTGTAACTGTTGTTCATTCACCATTGGTGGAGCAGGAGGAAACTATGCTTCAAAAACAATTAATACAACTCCGGGATGTCAGTACAGTGTATGTGCTGGTGGTTCTTGGCCATGTGGTAAAGCACACACTTGTGGTGCATCAATGGGCTGTAAGTCATATATTAATGGACATAATCTAAGTAACTTCTGTACTATTGGCGGTTGCGGTGGATGGATGTGTAATGGCGATGCATGGGGTCCGAGACATACACACTTTGGTTGTGAAAACTGTAACATTTGTGGTATTTTTGGTGCTGATTTTGGCGCAATGGGAACTACAGGATGGAAAGCTGGACACGGAGGTTGCCACTGTAACTATACATATTCAGGATCAGGACAGCCGCCAATGATCGGAAAGATGTCAGTGAGTGTAGCTTTGAATTCTTGGTGTAACTGCGGATGTGCTATTGAATGGCCATCAGGCGGTGGCAATCCAGGTACTAGTTCATATTGCGGTAACTGGGCAAAGTGTTGTGCAGGCGGATCAGGACAAGGCGGATCAGGCGTTGTTAGAATAACCTTTATGTAAATGATAAATAGTTTTAGGAGCTGAAAAACATGAGAATAATTAGTCAAGAATTTACTTACCCATTATGGGATGAGTGGAGAAAAAATAGTTTTACGCAAGGGCTTACTGGCACCTTTACATATGATGGTCCAGAATTTTTAACCTTTGAAGTACAAAATGATCCGGATACTCCAGATTATGGAAAAGAATCAGGATGGTGCCTATGGCGCAAAAATGAATTAGAAAGACCAGCTGGTGCTGATATCATGAGAGTAACAGTTGATTGCAAAGCCAATCCTTTACTATGTGAAATTGGTAACGACTGTGGTAAAGAATCAGGTGTAGAAATGCGTCGACAGCGTGAATGGCAAATCCTTTGGGACGCACCGGAAGGATATATGGATGTTGAGTATACAACTGAAGTAGAACCACGCGATGTATATGACGAACAGAACATTACATGGGACTTTACAACTAATGAATTTGTTATAGGAGTACATGACTGGGCCGCAACAGGTACAAATGTAAACATTACATGGGAAGAAGTTAGAGATGTACGAGATGCAGAACTACATGACACTGATGCAAAAGTTGGCCAAACAGATGCTCCGGATTCAATTCAACAGAGTTGGATAGATTATAGACAGAGATTGCGTGATCATCCTGCTATTATGCAGGCACGTGGATACGAACCATTCCAAGCAATTATGATGTTTCCGGTAGTTCCAAAAGATATGAGAGATCCTTCATTGTCAGCTGATCCTACAGATCCGTATAGAGATGGCGCATTTGCTGTTGACGTTACGATTGCAGGACTAAAGGCCGCAGGCAAGAAATAACTCTTTTAAAATAAAAATTATAATCCCTGTATATTAACGTATGCAGGGATTTTTTTTGAACCACGTTTACTGTCAGCAATTAACTCTCCCAATAAATATTTCTATACACAGGAGAGAACCTTGACACGCAAAAAAGCATATTTTATAAACGGCGGCGCCGGCAGAGTAGTTGCATCTATTCCTGCATTTGAAAAGTTATACGAAACAGACAAAGATTTTATTATTGTTTGTGAAGGAGGAATGGATTTTTATAAAGGACATCCTGTATTACACGAACTAGCATACGATAATTGGCATAAAAACTTGTTTAAAGATTACATTAAAGACAGGGATTGCTTCTCACCAGAACCATATAGAGTTTGGGAATACTATAATCAAAAATGTAGTTTAGCACAGGCATTTGATATTGCAATTAATAACGAAGGCCTTAGAGATTTAACAGACCCAACAATACATATGAACAAGCAAGAAATGGTGCAAGGCTTTAAAGTCATTGAAGAAATTAAAGCAATGACTAAAAAAGACAAAGTTGTAGTATTCCAACCATTTGGTAGAACCGCAGAGAACATGGGAGACTTTGTAATTGATAGCACTTCTAGAAGTTTCCACCTCAACGATGTAATTCGTATTTGTAAAGACTTACGTGATGATTATGCTGTTGTTGTAATGAGCGAATTTCCAATTACAATCGAAGAAACTCCAACAGTTCCTGTTGCAATACCACAAATTGGCGATGTAAGAGTTTGGTCCAGTATTATTCAAATTGCAGATCACTTTATTGGGTGCGATAGTTTAGGACAACATATGGCAAAAGCATTAGGTACTACATGTACTAGTGTTATTGGTAGTACATACCCAATTAATATATCGTATCCTAATAGTCCTGACTTTGATATTATTGATCTAGGTGAAGGAAAGCGTAAGTTTAGTCCTATTAGACTTACTATGGAAGATGCAGTTGAACGATTTAACGACGAAGTAATGGAATTAACTGATGAAAGTTTTAAGAAGATTATTACTAGTGTAAGAAAACGTCTAGGCAAGCCAAGATCATATACTGGTAACTACGTTGCACAACAACAAGAAGGTGAAGTTTGTCCTACACACGGAGTTGTGCATTCAAATGGTGTAACTCACGGGCAATCAGCTCAGATTTTAGGTAGAACAGGGAAGTAAATGAATAATCCTGCTGATTTCTTAAATTCATCTTATACAACACCAGTAGATAAAAGGTCAGACGCAGGCCAGATTGAAACTTGGGTTGTAGACGATCTCTATTATCCTAAATGGAAGAATTTTTTATCTATATTTGATGATTATAATGAATATCATAGAAACGCAGGCGGCGGCTATAAATTTTATAAGCCCAACATGGAGTATCCAACTGATATTGATCCAAATTTGGACTTACATGCGTTTATAAGATTTGAATTACAAAACTTACCAATTGATATTGGGCAGTTTAAAAAAGCGTGGGGGCTAAAATACCCACCAGGTGGGTATAGTGGTCTACATACTCATACACCGGGAAAGCAGTTAACAGCTATATTATTTTTAGATGATTGTATAGTGGACATTAATAGCCCACTAGCTGGAAATTTAATTACACTACAGCCTACAGAAGATAACAGTATTCAGTACCTTACACACCCTACCGAAGCAGGCAAAATGGTAATTATGGATGGTAGAGTGTTTCACGGAACATATCCTACAACTAATGAAAGAAAGGTGTTTGTAATTGATTTTGATTACACACCAACGCTTACGTTTGATACAACAAATGCAGTTTAACAGAATTAAAAATACAATAAAGGAAGATAAAACTATGACGCAGTGGATTGGAGCAATTACAAGAGGACACAATGGTGGCGCTGTTCTATTAAAAGACGGTGAAATTGTGTTTGCAATTGAAGAAGAAAGACTAACACGTAAAAAATACGATGGTGGGCCACTGGCCGCAATGATTAAATTTTTAGACTACACTGATAAACTTGATTATTTGGTAGTTGCACACACGCAACCATTAGAAGATTCGAGTAGAATTGATTTTAGTGGTGGAGACATGTATACTGGTCTAGCACGTAAGTTAGGATTAATTGATCGTTCAGACAGCGCATACTCGCAAGATGGAAAATACGAACATAGACAAGTAGTTGATCTATCTAGTGTACATCATAAGTTACATGCGGCTTGTGCATTTTATAGATCAGGTATGGAAACAGCAACAGCAGTAGTTGTTGATGGTGCTGGAACATTTATACCTATGAATATCAATACTGGTATTTTTAACGATGAATTTATGACATGGGAAACTGAAAGTATTTTTAATTGTGCATATCCCGATGCATTTAAAACATTGTATAAACATCAAGGCGGAAATGGCCCGTTCCCAAGTACATGTATTCCGTATATTCCGTCAGATAGAGAAGGTGAAGAAGGATATCACGAACTAGTGCTTGACGATACAGCAGGTATTGTAAAAGCATATGAAGCAGTAACACAATATTGTGGCTTCCAACCAATTGAAGCAGGAAAAACTATGGGACTTGCTCCATATGGCAAACCTAATAGTAATATTCCAACAATATATACAGATGGCAATGGTGGCAAGTGGAGAACGAGTGATAGAAATGTTGTTGTTCCAACATATCCTAATGCGGCTGTTATTAATGAAGGCAAATATGATTATCTTGACACATCAGAAGACGTAATTAATAGTAAAGTTGATTTAACTACACTAGAAAACCGTCGAGACTTAGCATATGCTGTACAAACAGAATCACAACAAGAAGTTTTAAGTCTTATTATGAAAGCAGTTGAAATGAGTGGCAACAAAAATGTTGTACTAAGTGGCGGCTATGCACTAAACTGTGTTGCTAACTATTGGTATCTTGATAAGCTACAAAAAGAAGGTATTACTTTGTATGTAGAGCCAGTTAGTAACGATGCAGGTACTGCAATTGGCGCGGCAATGATGATGTACCATCAAACAACTAAAGATACTAAAGTACGTCCGTTAGCAGAAACAATCTACGAAGGATTTGAATATCATTATAGCGCAGAAGAAATTAAAGAAGTTGCTGACAAATACGGAGCAACAGTTGTAGAAGCAGATAATAAAAAAGTTGTTGATCTAATTCGTAACAAAAACATTGTAACAATGTTTCAAGGAAAAAGTGAAAACGGCCCACGTGCATTAGGTAACAGAAGTATTATGTATGATCCAACTGACCCTAACGGTAAAGATCATGTTAATAGTGTTAAGCGTAGAGAATATTTCCGTCCATTTGCAGGAACTATCCTTGCTGAACATGCAAGTGAGTGGTTTGATATGCGAGGATTGGAAGAAAGTCCGCATATGATGTATGCAATGGATTGCCAGGAAGGTAAACAAGATTTAATTCCTAGTATTATACATGTTGATGGAACATGTCGCATACAAACTGTAACAAGAAAACAAAATAAGCACTATTATGATATTATTGCTGAATTTTATGCGCAAACCAATGTGCCAATTATCTTTAATACTAGTTTTAACTTAGGTGGCGAGCCGTTAGTAGAAACACTAGATGATGCAATTCGTACACTTTACAACAGTGAAATGGAATACTGCTATTTGCCAGAATATAGTGTAATGATCGAAATGAAGAACTAGTGACACATCAATCTATATATTCTGTACCGGTATATAAAGCAAAGTTAGCCAACCATGTAGATATACAAGCGGATTTTACTGAAGTACTCAAAGGCGATGAGTACTTTAGTGAAGTTCCAACATGGAATAGTAACGTAGATACAACTTTCGGTAATAGAGATGCTGATAGCTTACCTTGGCAACAGTTTATTAAGTCGGCTATTGCAGGTCTTAATGAGTACTTGGAAATTTACGAACTAGATCTTCCAAGAGATTACAGGATTGAATGTTGGCTCAATAGATACACCAATGGGCAATTCCAAGAAGTTCACAATCATGCTGGAGAATCTATTATTAGTTGTGCATATATGATGCATACGCCTGCTAATAGCGGAAACTTTACATTTTACAAAAATGCATATGATTATTTCCATCAATCAGACTTACCAAAGTTAACTACACAACCTTTTAAGTTTAACAATAGAATAACACCCCCACTAGACGAAGGTGACATTATATATTTTCCAAGCACATTAGAACATTATGTTTCGCCTAACAATAGCACAGAAGTAAGAGCAACAATTAGTGCTAATTTTATTATTAAGGAACGTATAAATGAATAAAAATACAATTAACGAAGTAGAAGCATTTGATATTAATCAAGACTTTGATGCAAGGCTATGGAGATTTGGACAACATAAAGTTCCAGTATTAGTAGTTGATAATTTTTATAAGAATCCAGATATGGTGCGACAACTTGCATTAGATATTCCAGCATCAACCAATAAACGCATTAGAGGAGGCAATCCTGCTGAGCGAGTAAATGCATTTTATGAGTTAAGCGGTATGTGTTGGGCATTTGATCAATTGAGTAGAACATATTTTCCAGAGATTATGGAACACAAACCACAAGAATACATGCAAAATAGTTTTATGAATGCAACCTTTATGGTTAATGTTATGCAGTCAGATAAGTTGCCGCCACTTGTGCCGCACCAAGATAATCCTTCAGGAACAAATCTTGCTAGTACAATTTACTTAAACAATGCTAACGAGTGTAACGGGGGCACTAGCTTTTACGAGTTTGGAGGCGAAACATGCTTTACTGACCAAGTACAACTAATAAACGGAGATATTGGAATGGATGTTGCTGGTACTACTAAAGTAACAAAATACATAACTGATAGTTCACATGATTGGAAAATGATTGGAATGGTTCCGATGCAGTATAATAGAATGGTATTGTACAATCAATCCTTACTACACTCGGCATATGTAAAGCCAAGCATGTTTACAGATAAAAATTATAGAATTAATCAACAATTCTTTATGTAGGAGAAAAATAAATGAAAGATAATTTTGACGGACTTGAAGAATACTCGAATGTTTTTCCAATTGATTGGTGTAAACAAATAATTAAACGCTTTGAAGAAATGTCTGCCAGTCAATTAACAAACCTCGAAAGCAGTACAAAGAATCAAGACGAAAGAATTATTATGGATTGGGCAAATCATAATTCAAGATACCATGCAGACGATGACTTGTGTCGTTATTTCTATGCTACTCTTAATAAAGTGTACACAGAAAAGTATCGTACTAAGTATGAAAGTTTAGGTAACGTCTTACAGCATTCTCCTAAAGGAATGAGTATACAAAAGACTATGCCGCATCAAGGTTATCATGCCTGGCATTGTGAAAGCGCATCATTAAGTTCGTGTTCGCGGGTACTTGCTTACACAGTTTACTTAAATGCTGTAGAAGAAGGCGGCGAAACAGAATTCCTATACCAAGGAGTTAAAGTTAAACCTGAACCAGGCAAGCTAAGTATTTTCCCTACAGCATTTACCCATCCACATCGCGGCAATCCTATTTACAAAGGAAGTAAGTACATTGTAACGGGATGGTATACATTAGATGAATGACATGAAAATAGCAGTAGTGGGTGGCGGCACAGCAGGATTTGTATCGGCACTTATTTTAAAAACAACATTCCCAACATATCAAGTAGACATTATTCGTTCAGAAAAGATCGGAACTATTGGAGTTGGTGAAGGGACAACAGAACATTGGGCCGCGTTTATGGACCATGTTGGAATACAGACAGCTGATCTAATTACTAAATGCGATGCAACATATAAAACAGGAATTATGTTTGAGGACTGGGGAGATAAACCATATCTTCAAAGTGTACATTCTCCTTTTGTAGTTGATCACTTAGGATTACCAGCCGCATATGCAAAACTTATTGGTGAGAAATGCGATCCGAGAGATATGACAGGTGACTATCTTTGGGACAACCGTGTACCGTTTAATAAGTTTATGGACGAACGTCCAAACGATACTGGTGTTAGTCAATATCATTTTAATACAGCAAAACTAAATGATTACTTAACTGATTTTGCACGTAGCAACGGCTGTAATATAATTAATGACGAAATAGTAGATGTAGTAATTAACGACCAGGGTATAGATTACATTACAGGCGAAATTGCAACTTACAATTATGACTTTTATATTGATTGCACAGGATTTTCTAGATTATTAATTAGTAAACTAGGAGCAAATTGGAATAGCTACAGTAAGTATCTTAAAGTAAATGAAGCTATTGTATTTCCAACACCCGAAGAAGAAGAAATCCCAGTTTGGACTTTGGCAAAGGCAATGGACGCAGGATGGATGTTTAGAATACCAGTACAAGGCCGCAAAGGCAATGGATATATTTTTGACAGCAACTTTATTACAGCCGACAAAGCACAAGCAGAAGTAGAAGCATATCTCGGATACAGCGTTGAAGTAGCAAAACATATTAAGTTTGATCCAGGAGCAATCGATCGTCCTTGGATTAAAAATGTATGTGCTATTGGCCTCAGTGCTAGTTTTGTAGAACCGTTAGAAGCAAGTAGTATTGGTACTAGTATTAACCAAGCATTTTTATTAGCACAACGTATTGTTAATTACAACGAACAAAGTATTAATCGATACAATGTAGAAGTTAATGCTATAATGGAAAACATTAGAGACTTTGTTGCGCTACACTATGTTAGTAACAGGCGTGACACACCTTTTTGGAGAGAAATAGCTAACACACCCTTGCCAGATACACTAAAAGAAAATTTACAAATGTGGAAAACACGTTTACCTATTGCTGACGACTTTACTTCGTACACAAAGAAAGTATTATTTAATGAATACAATGTTGCACTAGTAATGCACGGACTAGATTTGTTTGACACTGATAGTATTTTATCACAGTATAATATGTTACCAGACGGCGCAAAGGAACATGTTGATCAGAGTTGTAGATTTAAAATAGATTTTGATAAATCAAAAACAATCCCACATAAGTTAATGCTAGAGTTATTAAGGCATCTAGTATGAGGGTATTTGCATTTGGATGCAGTCTAACACAGTATTTTTATCCCACTTGGGCAGATGTATTAATACATCATTACGTAGAAGAAGGTGCAACAGTTGGTGAGAATTGGGGTCGATGCGGCGCAGGAAATCAATACATATCAACTCGGCTGTGGGAAGCAAACACTGAACACAAATTTAATAAAGACGATATCATCTTACTACAGTGGTCTAGTTTTTTCCGCGAAGACAGATATCATATGGGCGCCGGTTGGCACACCCCAGGAAACTTTAACGCTAATAATACAAATGATGAAGCATTTGTTGTAAACAATTATCGTTATGAAAATTCTTGGGACTATGCAGATCCTATATGGGCAACAATGAGAGACTGTGCATTAATAAGCAGTACACATAAAGCATTAGAAAATATTGGATGTAATGTTATATCTACTGGCTTTAGAGAGCCAACAGAGGGCTGGAACGAACTTAGTAAAGAATTTAATACTAAAAACAAATATTTGGAATTAGAAGATTGTAGAGCAATACTAGAAAAATACAAAGATGATATTAAAACTACTTGTCCACCAATACTTAATGCATTAAATTTTGGAACTGACGATGAATTTTTTAAAACACGTCCGACAAGTGTACCAAGTCCCAACCGTGAACACGCACATATGCATCAGCCCGAAGTGCATCCACTTACACACGAAGCCGCAAATTTTATACAAGAACACGTTTGCAAATTAAATAATAAAACTTTAGAGTTTGTTGAAACATGGAAACAAACATTAACAGCCACTGATGATATTTTACTTTTTGACCTAGATTGGTTTAATAAAGAACAAGTAGGCTGGTCAGATGATAGATGGAGACCGTAACATGAGTACACCGGTAATTGGATTAGACAGAGATGGTACTATTAATGTAGATATTGGAACATATGTAACTCGCCCTGAGCAGTTTACACCAATTGAAGGTAGTTTAGAAGCTGTAAAAATGATTAGAGATAAGGGGTATGACGTTGTTATCCTTACTAATCAAGGTGGGATCAGTAAAGGAATAATGGACGAAGTTGATGTTGACTTAGTACACAATCATATGCTTAAATTATTAGGCGACATTGGATGCAAGAGCATTAATGGCCTTTATTATTCAACCACTAGCCTTAAAGACGATATTTACGCAAAGCCTAATGTAGGAATGTTTAAACGTGCGGCCGCAGAAGTAGGATGTGATTGGAAAAACGGTTTGTATGTTGGAGATAAAATTAGTGACCTTAAGGCCGCAGTAAAAGCAAAAGCAAGACCTGTGTTACTACGTACAGGATACGGAGCAGAAACTGTTAAGAAGTTAAATACGTTTGCAAACAAAGATCTTAAAAAGCAGACTGAAATTTTTGATAATTTATATCAATTTGCCCATAGTTTAGTAGATATATCATAAAAATCTGTACTGTTGCATATCTTTATAAAACGATAAATACAATATGGAGCATGAACTATGAATAAACTTCTAACAGGCCTATTTACAAAAGGCTCAAACCAAACAATTCATCTGCCGGACAGATCTAGCTTTAGTTATAAAGGTAATTGGATCGGCTGTCACTACAACACGATTATGGATCAATGGCATGTTGGCGAATTCAGTAGTGTAACGTATCAAATCACAGTTGAATTTGATTCAAACGAAAAAGAAATTATGCAACTTTCAGTAGTTGCAAGACCTGATAGAGCAGTAGCAAGTGTATTTGGAAGATCAAGTATTAACCAAGAACTAATTGCATTATCGGTTACTGTAGACGAAAGCATTTGCAAGATACACGTTAATCCGTCAAGTAGTATATACTCTGGCGCTAAATTAATATATCATGCAACGTATGCAAAAACAATACATCAATTGACTCCGCCTGCTATTATTGCAGACGTGTCTAGTGTCGAGGAAGGCTCTGGAATAAATACTTTTGATGCAACAAGTACGTATTTTGATAATACGAACATAACATTTGATAAGGTGTAAGAATGGCAAAATCAATTTTAAATTTAGGAACAGCCGCAAACGACGGTACTGGTGATAGTCTTAGAGCAGGTGCTACTAAGATCAATACTAATACAGACGAACTATATAGTTCGTTAGGCGACGGTACAAACTTAAAGGACTTAGTGAACTCAAGTTTAGAACTTGATATTCCAAACGACGATAACAAAATTAACAAAGTATCATTTCATGCGTCAACGTTAAACCAAATGAACGCAATTAGTACAAGCACATATCATGGTGCAATGCTACACGTACACGAAGGCGGAACAGTTTATGTTGCACACTCAAGTGCATGGCGTAAAATGCTATTAGACGCTAGTGGCGGCGCAATTCCAAACTACACTGATCCACTGTCAGCAGTTGCATACACAGGAACTATTAATAGTTTAACTGATGTTGATACAACTTCACAAGCACCGCAAGCAGGTAACGTTCTTAAATGGGACGGAGGCAAATGGGCACCTGGGGTTGACGTATCATCAGGTGGCGCGGCAGTTGATGCTGGCACCCTTGATGGCTTTGATAGCTCGTACTTTACAAACTATAATAACCTAAATAACAAGCCGACCATTCCAACAACGCTTGTTAGTTTAAGTATTGCTGATGGGTCGAGTGGACAAGTATTATCTGCAAACGGCAACGGTACATTTACATTTATTACACCAGCCGCAACTGGCATTCAGAACTTATTCGAAACAGTTGCAGGCGATACTGGAACAACAACTGCAAATGCCGCAACTGACACATTAACACTAGCAGGCGGCACAAACATTACAACTAGTATTGTTGGTGATACGCTTACTATTAACTATGCGGGCGATGCACTAAGTGGTGAAGCAAACCAAAATGCATTTAGTAATGTTCAAGCAGACTCAGGTCTTGCAGAAGCAGATAGTGCAACTGACACACTAACTATTGCCGGTGGTACAAATATTACTACAGCAGTAACGGGTGATACAATTACTATTAACGGAACTTCTCCAACACTTGCAACACTTAGTGGTGTTGATGTTGCTGGAGTTATAACTGGTAATATACTTGTATATAACGGAAGCTCTTGGGTAGACAGTGAACATACTATTGACCAAATAGCATATCCTGCAATTACAACATTAACTGTGACAGCAGATTCAAACAATGGATACAAATTTGATCAGTATGGCGCAACAGAAGATCCAACACTCTTTGCATTGGCAGGGGCAACTATTGCATTTAAGATTACAACAGCAAGTCACCCATTCCAAATTCAGAATAGTGGTGGATCGGTATACAGTACTGGATTAGTACACGTTGCGTTAGACGGCACAGAAACAACTGGGTCATCGGCACAAGGTAAAACATCTGGTACATTGTATTGGAAAATTCCTTCAAATATCTCAGGAAACTATGGATATGTATGTACATCACATGCATCAATGGCAGGAACTATTACAATCAAATCGATAAGCGCAATTTAATAAGGGAACACAATGGCAACAGTAATTAACGATAAATTCCAAGCACAAAATGGATTTGAAAGTCCTTTCTTTACAGTCGACACAGCTGGTAAACTAACTACTCCTGTTATCGATGTTCAAAGCATTTTGCTCAACGGAACACCGTTTGTTGCTTATGTTCCTCCAGCAGATGATGCAGGTGACGATACGGGAACACAAGTATCAAATAGTTTTGATAGCCTTGCTGTAACTGGTGGTGTTTTTAAAGTTAACTACTTGTCTGACACTGCATTATCAGTAGTTAACGGCAGAGTAATTATTAAAAGTGTTGGAGCACTTCCGGGTAGTATAGACAATGTAGAAATTGGATATAATACTCCTTCACAAATAAGAGTACACACAATTGATATGGCAACGAATCCAGACAGCTCAGCATCATCAATCAATATGAATGGTGCAAGCTTCGTCGGAGACGTAAATATCAGTAACAATGTATTGTTGGTTAATCAACCTACACTGGGTACACACGCAACTAGTAAAAGTTATGTAGACGCAACGGCCACAGCCCTTGCAGTAGCATTTGGAGCATAAAGAGAATGGCTAAGAAAAAGATTTATAATTACAAGTTTTATCCAGGTATTGGAGTAAACGACAACACGTATCCGAATGCATGGGCATTGTTAGATGCAAACATAGCATTTATTAAAGCGGAGGTGGCGGCTTGGATCGCACAGCAAGTAGCAGATGGAGCCGACGGCTTTAATGGGTATACTTACGATCAAGCAAGATGTGAACGAGACACAGGGTTTAACCTTGTTGCTTGGGCACACGATTTACGCTACACTGGTAACGAAGAAACAACAAGAATTTCAAAAACTTATTGGGAGCAAGAAGTTGCTCAAGTCGACGGTGACAGACTAGCAGAAATTAGGGCTAAAGAATATACACGTGACTTAATTGTTAACCATGTTTTTAATAACTCGCCACAGTCTACACCTTATCAAGGTAACATTGCTCAAGTAATTGACGGAACTAAGACTGTTGAAAACGCGGCTCCTGGACGTATTCAACTACTGTCAGGAATTGTTATTAGTGTACTAACAACAGGCACAACTGCATTACCGACCTTTGAGCGCAAAGGATTAGGTCATGTTAGATTCCAAGGTAACTATGATGCTAGTGACTTGTTAATTATAACAAACACTACTAAATCAGAAGTTATTTACAACTTTACAGATGTTCTAAAAGGCGGTAAAGTAACAAGAATTGATGACGTTACACCTAGAGATTCAAGTGGATATGTTCCAAAGTATGATAGTGTGTCGGCTAATGAAAATGCTGACTTAGACTTTCCAAAATACTTACAAGTTACTGATGCAGTAACAATTATTGACTTAAACTACAATACTTCGACGCACGTAGAATCAGATGAATTACAAATCTTTATTGATAGCCCAGAGCAAAGAACAAGACCATATGACTTTGGTACTGATGCTATTGAACGTATGCGTATTGCACCTCCATTGTCAATGCTTGACGCTGACTTTGAGTACGGTCTACAGCCTACTAAATGGTCAGCTATTGGTATGATGCGCGGATATCCAAGTGTGTACGAGCTACCAGGCACTGATACACAGGTGCTAACAGTACAAACAGATGCATCGTCTGGCACAGCAGGCATTGGATCAAGTTTAATTACAGTTACAACAGTTGGTGCCCATGGATTCTTAGCAGGTACTCCAATTACAATTAAAGCACTTGAAGATAGTGTTGGTGGTGCGGCACGTGGTGAAGGATCATTTATTATTCAATCCATTCCAACTAACACTACATTTACATTTTATGCTAAAGCAAAAGTTGGCACAACTAATGGCCAAATTCTTTCAACAACGTATACACAGCTAAGACAAGGTGCGTTTTATACAGGAGCAAGTGTTGGACAGCCGGCATTTACTTTGTTTAGTAATGGTACAAACGGTACCATGAGTTTGGCACTTACTGCACAAATTAGTGAGAACAGACTTGCATTTACAGGTGATGTTCCAGAAGTTGGTGCTCCGATTGTTAACGGAGCGTTTCCAACAGGAACACAAGTTACAGCTATTTCAAGTACACCAGACGGTAACGCACTACCACTAAACTTAACACAAGATATTAGTATTGGAAACACTGACATTGTAGTATCAAGCACAACAGGTATTGTTGTAGGACTGGCGGCCGACAACGGAAGTGGTGATGCTATATTTGTTAACAACATTTCAGGAACTACTCTTAGTATGAGTGGTGCATTTACTGGAGCAGTTACAAGAAACACAGAAACCTATACAGGTGTAAGTGGTACTATTGCTACTCCTGCAGGTCTAAACGCACAATTTACAATTTCAAAAGGTGGTACAACATATACTATTGATGCAGTAACACAAGCAGGTAGTGGATATGTAATAGGTGACACACTACTAGTTACGGGTGACAATTTGGGCGGAACTACTCCGACTAACGATGTATCAATAACTGTAAGTACAATTAATGGATCAGGCGGCATAACAGGTGGAACTATTGCAGGTACTGCACTTAGTGGAACAATTAGTTATACTGGCCCTGCAAAAACATATATAAACGCAGGCGGAACAATTAACTCTGCACAGTTTGATATTAACTTTGAAGGCGCTGGATTTAGTTCAGTTGATATTAGTTCACCAAACGACAGTACAGGTTATGCAATTAACGACAGACTAAGAATTGAAGGTGGCCAGCTATTGGGCGGCACAGGACAAAACGGTAACGTAGCCAACGGCGGTAATGACTTTGTTGGTAAAGTTACAGGAGTTTCTGCAGGCGGATCAATTAGTGCAATAGTTCCAGATAACAGTGGATGGAGTATAGGTACACCACCAAGTCAATCAAGAAGTTATAGCTTTGGTGGGTCAAACTTAGCATTTACAGGCGGATCAGGCAGTGGACTTGAATTTGGAATTAATGTAAACGGAACAACGTATACATACCAGCCATCAGGATCTGATGGAACAGGTTATACAACAGCAGATACACTTGTTTGTGCTGGTAATTTATTAGGCGGTGCAACTCCAGCAAACGATTTATATCTAAGAGTAGTATCAGTTAACGGCGTAGGTGCTATTACTGATGTTCGTTTAGAAGGAAGTGATGTATCATCAGTACCGGCGGCATTTAACGGTGGTGTGTTTGAAGCAAAGGTAATGGCTAATTTAGCAGGCGCAAGTGCAACGTTTAATGTTGCTAATGACGGTTCTACATTTACTACAACAGTTACAGCAAATGGTACAAACTATCATGTTGGTCAAACTTTTGTAATAGCAGGTACAGAAATTGGCGGCACAACTACAGCAAACGATGCAACTATTACAATTGATAGTGTTAATGGCGAAACTGGTGCTATTGGTACTGTAAGTATTGCAGGTACTGCTCCGGCACTACCGACAGTCTTTACAGGTCAAGCAGGTAGTAACGTAGCACATGCAGGTACAAGTGCTACATTTGATATTACTAGAACATCAGGCACACTAACTACCACAATCGGCTCAAGCGGTAGTGGATATAAAGTTGGTAACACTTTAACAGTAGTAGGTACTAACTTAGGCGGTGCAACTACAGCAAACGATGCAACTATTGTAGTAGCATCAGTAGACGGCAGTGGCGGACTATCAACAGTTACTATTACAGGTACTGGTGCAGGTGGAGGCGGCCTTAGCTTAGTAAACGGCGTTACACTAACAGACTTTACAACAGCAGAAATTAGTTCAAGTTCAAGTGTTAACTTTGAGGCACTAGCTACTATCGAAGTAACATGGCCTTACTCACATGGTATTGTTCCAGGAGATACTTTCTTAGTTGATGTTAACTCTGATGATGGCGGAACAAATAATCACGCACTAGCATCAGGATCATTCCTTGCTATTAATATTCCAACCACTAAGAAAATTAGATACAATACAAGAGCACCTGGTTCTATTTTAGAATTTACAGCAGGCGACAGTACTGAAGATAGAATCCAAGGTAACGTGTACTTACGTCCAGATAGCTTCTTTATTCACAGACCATATGACGGTGGTGTACAACTAGGTACAGGCGGTCCACAGCACGGAGCGCAAGCAATACGTCAAAGTAAAAAATATATTAGATATCAGTCAGGTAAAGGTATTATGTATACAACTGGTGCACTTTTTGCTCCGAGTTATGACGTAAGAACTATTACAGCAGACGGAACAGGCATTGGTGCTATTGTTACTATTACAACAGATGACAACGATCACGGCGCCCAAGTTGGTGGAAAGATTAGACTTATTGGTGTTGAAACAGCAGGCTACAACGGCGAATATGTAATTACACAAATTATAGATGAAAGAAGTTTAAGATGTCTTTCAACTAGACGACTAGGCGCTACTACTGCAATCTTAGGATTTGCGGCACAGATGACCGTTGTTGGATGGCATGGCGCAACAGTGCGTTCAGGTGTATTTGATGATCAAAACGGAATTTATTGGGAGTTTGATGGATCAAACGTTAGTGTAGCACAGCGTACAAGTACAAAACAAGTTGCAGGAACTGTAGCAATTAATACAGATAGTAACTTGATGATAGGAAACAATACACGATTTAGAGATCAGTTAAAAGCTGGTGATAGAATTGTTATCAAAGGAATGACACACGTTGTTTCGAACGTTGATTCACAAACACAGATGACTGTAACACCAGATTATAGAGGTGTTAATAGCGTACTAGCGGCAAAGGTTAATTTAATTACAGATAAAAAAGTTCTGCAAGAAGAGTGGAACTTAGATAGGTTAGACGGCACAGGACCAAGTGGATACAATATGGATGTTAGATACATGCAG
>TARA_R110002074_G_scaffold31403_5_pt1 | contig 22954 bp, 22 predicted proteins | sample TARA_R110002074 | Tara Oceans TARA_R110002074 (sample SAMEA4397215) | marine metagenome | biome: Polar Biome; feature: [MIX] marine epipelagic wind mixed layer (ENVO:01000061); material: water (ENVO:00002006), including particulate matter (ENVO:01000060) such as... | depth 10-100 m | reverse complement strand
CGATTTCTACAAAACAGAACATTGCACATAGAGGATACAAATGAGCGAAAAAATTAAGGTTTTGGTCATCTCAGACCACCCCATGGCCCCCTCGGGAGTCGGTACACAGACTAAGTATGTGATTAACGCGTTGCTAAATACAGGTAGATATAAGTTTATTTGTCTTGGCGGCGCCATAAAGCATAATGAATATAAGCCCCAGAAAGTAGAAGGGCATGGTGAAGACTGGATTATTCAGCCGGTTGATGGTTACGGAACACCAGAGATGGTCCGATCCATAATCTGGAATGAGAAACCAGATATACTTTGGTTCATGACAGATCCTCGCTTTTACGGTTGGTTGTGGCAACTAGAAAACGAAATTCGTAAGAATGTCCCAATGGTTTATTATCATGTGTGGGATAATTATCCTTACCCCATGTACAACAAGAAGTTTTACGATTCCAATGATGTTATTGCTAGCATCTCCAAAGTTACCCACGATATCGTCAACAACGTTTCGCCAGAGGTAGAAAATCACTACTTGCCTCACGCGGTAGATCCTGACACTTTCAGACCACGAACAGAAGAAGAGATTCAAGATTTTAATGAATCTATGTTCCCTGAACAAGACGGTAAGAAATTTACTTTTTTCTGGAACAACAGAAACGCAAGAAGAAAACAGAGTGGCACACTGGTACACTGGTTTAACGAATTCGCCGAAGAGGTCGGGCCGGAAAACGTAAGGCTTATTATGCACACAGACCCAGCTGACGTGCATGGGCAGAATTTGGTCGCTATCATGAACAATCTCGGAGCAACCGATAACCGTATTTTATTATCAGATCAGAAGATTCCGCCCGAGGCTTTAGCACAGATGTACAATGTCGCTGATTGCACTATAAATATATCCGATGCAGAAGGCTTTGGGTTGGCAACACTGGAGTCCTTATCGAGTGGTACTCCGATTATTGTTAACATGACAGGTGGCCTTCAAGAGCAAGTAACAGACGGCGAAGAGTGGTTTGGCATTGGTCTAGAACCAGCTTCTAAAACAATCGTGGGGTCTCAAGAAGTTCCCTATATTCATGAGGACCGCCTTAATAAAGATCAATTCCTAGATGCATTAAGGGAGATGTACAACATGTCTCCGGAAAAACGCCAAGAGCTAGGCGAAAAAGGTCGAGAACATGTTATTAAGAACTATAATTTCATAGATTTTGAAAAGAAATGGGTTGAACTTATGGATAACGTACATGAGAAGTATGGCTCTTGGGAAAACAGAAAGAATTACAAAGCATGGACTTTTGAGGAGATAGCATGAAATTTACAATTGTAGTCAGAGGCCCTGTCCTATCTATGTCAGGATATGGTGAGCAAAGCAGGTTTGCTCTCCGAGCATTGCGAAAACACGAAGAGAAGTTTGATATCTATATCGTACCAGTGCCGTGGGGAAACACAAACTGGATTAATAACGATGATGAAGAGCGCCGCTGGATGGACGAGAAGATTCGTCGTACAGCTATGCTCCTGCAATCAGAACAGAAGCCCCAATTTGACATGTCTCTTCAGATTACCATTCCAAATGAATGGGAAGACTTAGCTAAAATCAACATAGGCTACACAGCAGGGATAGAGACAACCCGTGCTGCACCAATTTGGATTGAAAAAACTAACATGATGGATCGAGTCATTGTAGTTTCGGATCATTCTAAAAATGTTATGCTAAACTCTGTGTATGATGCTGTAAATAGGGAAACTGGTCAGAAGAAAGAGTTAGTTATCGAGACTCCAGTCACAACGGTCCACTACCCAGTTCGAAATTTCGAAAAGGATAAATCATTTGATATACAGTTAGATCATGATTTTAATTATCTTTTAATGGCACAGTGGTCTCCTAGAAAAAATATAGAAAATACAATCAAATGGTTTATCGAAGAAAACATAGACCAAGAAGTTGGTCTTGTTATTAAGACTAATACTCATGCGAATTGCAAAATGGATAAAGAATTTACTACACTAGAAAGGTTGAAGCCGCTACTCAAACAATATCCAGATCGCAAATGTAAGATTTATTTGCTCCATGGCGATATGTCCCCAGAAGAATTGACCGCGATGTATCAGCACCCAAAGATTAAGTGTATGGTATCCCTTACTCACGGAGAAGGTTATGGCCTGCCTCTGTTCGAGGCTGCTTATAATGGGCTGCCTATTATCGCACCCGGCTGGAGTGGACAGTGTGATTTCTTGTATGCCCCTGTAGCCGGCCCCGGTGGAGGAAAGAAAAAACTAAGAGCTTTATTTGGTGAAGTTTTATTTGATATGGTTCCTGTGCAAAAGGAGGCAATCTGGCCCGGTGTTATTGAAGAGGGCTCTATGTGGTGCTCCCCGCAAGAGGGCAGCTATAAGATGCAGCTAAGAAAAGTTAGAAACAAGCATGATAAAGCACTTAGTAATGCAAAAATTCTGCAAGAGTATATTATTGAAAAATTCAACGAAGACGATGTTTACGATAAATTTGTAAAAGATTTGCTTGGCGATGCAAAATTAGAAGCAACAGAGTACGTTTTTGTATCAGATTTGTTTCACCAGCAGTATGTTGGAGGCGCCGAACTAAGCTTAAAAACTTTAATAGAATCCTCTCCCGGCACTGCTACTCTGTCTAATTCTTCCTTGATAGACAACGATTTCGTAGATTTTTACAAAGAAAGTAAATGGATCTTTGGTAACATCGCAGACCTAAATCATGAAGTTATTAGATATATTATAGATAGCAATATTGAATATACTTTTGTTGAGTTTGATTATAAACTCTGTAGACACAGGAACCCAATTTTATATAACTATGTAGAGGGAAAAGATTGTGACTACAAGACAACAGAACAAGGCAAGCTGATTCAAGACTTCATTAACAATTCTCAATCTACTTTCTTTATGTCATCTGCACAAAGGGAAGTGTACGAAACAGAGTTGCCGAAAACGAAAAAGGCTAACACACATATCTTGTCTTCGTTATTTGATGACAACTTCTTTAGTCGGATCAATCTTTTGAATCAAAAATACAGCAATCAGCCCAAGAATGATAAGTGGATTGTTCTTGGCTCCAATAGCTGGGTCAAGGGCGCCCTAGAATCAGAGAATTGGTGCAAGGAAAATAATGTAGAACATGAAGTTATTTTTGGGATGGAATATGAGCAGTTCCTAAAAAGATTGGCACAATCACGAGGCCTCGTGGCACTCCCCGCAGGATACGACACATGCCCACGTTTGGCCATTGAAGCCAAGCTGTTAGGTTGTGAATTACAGACCAACGAACATGTCCAACACCGCGACGAAGAGTGGTTCAGCAAGCCTAATTCTGAAATTGTAAAATATCTAAAAACTCGAAAAGATTATTTCTGGATGCATGCTTTTGATGGCTAATCATTTTACTATTATTATACCTTCTTACAATAATGAGCGCTGGACTAAGAGGTGTCTTGGTTCCGCGCTTACTCAAGATTACGATAACTACGACGTGGTATATGTCAACGACAAATCGACAGATGACACTGCAAGCGTTGTAAAAAAAACCATTAAAGAAACAGAGACATCGGCAGAAATTAGGATTGTAGATAACAAAGAAAACCGAAAAGCTTTGTACAATCTTTTTCATGAAATTCGTAAATCTAAAAGCAATTCAATTATTGTAACCTTGGATGGAGATGATTGGCTACCAAACGACAAGGTATTGAAGACACTCAACGAAGTGTACAGTTCCGGAGATATATGGATGACGGCTGGCTCGTATATATCAGGTCTTGGAGGCTGGGTCAATCGCCCCAACGTAAAAAACAAATATTGGAACGGCAATATTCGCATGAAACCATGGACCATATCACATCTTAGGACCTTTCGTAGAGAATTATTTATGAAGATAAAGTATGATGATCTTATGGATAACGATGGTTATTTTTATAAATTTACATTTGACCAAGCTATGATGTACCCGATGGCCGAGATGTCTGGGCCTGAGCATTTTAGAGAAATTAATAAAATTATGTATGTTTACAACAGAGACAACCCTATCTCAGTGGACAAGGTGCATAGAAAAGAACAACTAAGAATAGAAAAACAGATAAGATACAAAGAGCCTTATAAAAGGCTGGAGAGTTTAGATGTCTAAGAATTATTGTATATATGATGGTTATGTATCACGAACCGAATACAACACCTGTGAGCAGATGACACACACAGACCAATTTCAGAATGAAGTATATCAATCAGCTCGGATGTTGTGTGTAGAAAACGATTATAAGACTATTTTGGATATTGGATGCGGCTCAGCGTATAAACTAATAAAGTTCTTTAGAGACAAAAAGTTTGTTGGCCTTGATTTGGAACCAAACTTGTCATTTATTAAAGATAAGTACCCTTTGTACGATTTCCGAGAATCAGATTTCAATAACCCTCCAAAGGAACAGTTTGATTTAATTATCTGCTCTGACGTAGTAGAACATGTACTAGACCCAGATGAGCTTCTGAACTTTATAAACGAGATAGATTTTAAGCACCTTGTGATTTCAACACCAGATAGAGATGTCGTTCAAGCATTGCAAAAGAGTTGGGGTAGGGATGTCAAGGAACATGGACCCCCGCACAACGTTATGCACGTTAGGGAATGGTCTTATGACGAATTTAAACAATATATCTCACAATCATTCGTGGTAGAAGATCAGTTCAGGACTTTAATACAAAAAGAATGTCAAGTAATTGTTGCCAGTCCAAAGAGGACATAGTGAATATATTATTAGACAACGTAAACATTTTCTCTACCTCTGGTCCTAATCATTTCGGCGCCAAACTAGTCAAGTATTTAGATCGTGCAGGCCACCAATGTTTACTGCCTCCTCAAGAAGGGGCAGATATAAAGCTGTCCTTTATAAAGTCACAGCAGATAATTAAAACCGAACCGCTAGTTTTAAGACTAGACGGCATATATTTTGATCCGGACCAAGACTATAATTTGCGCAATAGTTCGATATTGCGTTCATATAAGCAAGCAGACGGAGTGATCTTTCAATCAGAATTTAACAGAGATATGTCGTTTAAATATTTTGGAAAACACCCTAATCATATAATTATTAACAATGGCGCAGACATGGAGTACATGAGCACCATTAACCCGCTCCAGCATCATAAAATAGATAAATTTGAGACTGTCTACTGCTGCGCAGCAACATGGCGCCGTTGGAAAAGGCTCAAAGAAAACATAAGGTACTTTTTGGAACACTCAGGGCCTAAAGATTGTTTGGTCGTTGCAGGCCACGTTGACAGCAAAGAAGCCGTTATCCATGATAGGATATTTTTTGTAGGTGATATAGATGTACAAAACTTATATGCCTTATATAAAAGATCAAAATATCTTATTCACTTAGCAAGATATGATTCCTGCCCAAATGTGGTTGTTGATGCCCGAGCCGCCGGCTGCCAAATAATTTGTTCTTCTATAGCCGGCACAAAAGAGATTGCAGGGCCTGATGCAATCGTGATTCACGAAGATCCATGGGACTATAGTCCAGCTAGTACTACAAATTTACCCAAAATATCGTTTGACAAAATCATAAAAAACGGTTATAATATTAATATTGATATGGCTGACGTATCAAAAAGATACGAAAAGTTTTTAAAGGAGACATTACATGCTAATACAGAAAAATATTGATGATTTCAAAATGAATCTAGACATCGAGGACGGTGGAATCTCTAGGACACTGTACCACCACGGAGGAAGGGAAAAGGTATTTATGTCCATTCTTAAAGACACGGTACAGGAAGGTATGACTTGTCTTGATCTAGGTGGTAATATTGGTTACACAACATTGCCAATGCTACGAAATGTAGGTCCTGAAGGCTTTGTATACGCCGTAGAACCCGACTCTCAAAGTATTGGTATCCTGACCAAGAATGTTGAAGACAACGCCTACAGCGACCGTTGTGAGATCACGCAGTGCGCTATCTCCGGTCACGATGGAATAGTAGAATTCTGGGAAGCATCAAAGCCCAATCTAAGCAGCGTCAAGAAAAACAAGTACAGTACCGTTAAAAAACAAGTACCTTGTTTCTCACTTAATACTTTTCTTCAAGATCGACGCTATCCTAACTTTATTAAGATGGATGTCGAAGGTCATGAAGTAAAAATCTTTGAAGGCGGCCTTGATTATTTCGCGAAGAATGAAGGGCACACGAACATCTTGCTTGAGGTTCACCCAAATACTTACGATGCAGATAACGACTTCGAGAAGATTCTTAGAGAATACTTTAAATTAGGTTTCAACAGCAAATGGGTAGTCGCGACTCCGGTCCCACAACCTCTCATGTTTAAGCTTGCCGGCTACAAGCCTGTTAAAACTGTCCACACTGATGGCTTCCACCGCGGCCTGTATGACAGCGTTAGTAACGATCATCTGGCTAAATTTTCATGCCACGAACACTTGGAAGGCTCAAGCCGCAAGATCATTAGAAGCTTTATGATTTCGAGGTAGTCAGTGAAAATAATGTCTCACTGCAATTCAGCATATTTTAAGTATGCTGAGGGTCTGGTTAAAAGCATCAGACATTCCGGAAACGATAATCATATAGTCCTGAAGCTTCAGGATTTTCCTGATGCAAATCGTGACTACGCTTTGACACGCCTTAAGAACATTGATAATATTGATTTGGATTTTATTGATACTAACAAACAAGAATACGGTATTGATCCTTTAAAATATATTAATGATCCAAATGCTCGAAAATCACAACTATACACAGACAGCATGCCTTTTCTTGTGCATGAGATGCTTAATAATTATGATGATGATGTGCTTAAAATATCTGCTAATGGGCTAGTTTTTACCGATTTATCCGAAATTGAACAGACACTCACAGAAAAAGATTTTATTTTTCGTGAACGTGGTACTCGTGTAAGTAAATCTCCGACTGGGATTAAAAACATAGAAGATGTTCTATTTCTTTCGCAAGGTAGAAACTTAGAAAAAATGCTTAATAACTCATATCGCCAAACTACCAAGAGAGGAGTGAAAACAAACCCTCTGAGTGAATTAGCTCATTTACAATCTTATCTTAAATTAAAGGGTGGTATTCTAACCATTCAGGAGATGGTTCACTTATCAATCAGCCGGCCAGTATTACTAGGAACTCTAGCAATCTCAAACAAGCCAATGACAAGGCTGTTTGTAAAAACTTGGAAAAACTATATTCTTGAAGAGAGAAGTAGCGGCAAGACATTCTACACATCATTTAAGAATAAGTCTAGAAAAAAGATATTTGAAGAAGAAGCCAAGAATCGAAATTATGAAGATCCGCTGCACAAGCTGGAAAAGAAACGTACACCTCCTAATGAATCCGATACTAGAGAGGACGACTCATTTGTTCGAGCTTACATCAAATTTATAAGACACGACCTGAAAATTACTAGAAAAACTGATCTATGGAAAGGGAATTTAATAGATAGTTCATGCCTTAGTGACAGAATTTGGTTTGCAAAAGGTTCTATCAAGAATGGCGGAGGTAAGCATGGCCAAGGTAAACGATACCTTGAAAAGTTAAACTTCTTTAGATCATTGTATAACTGAGGTAAAAGTGTACTTTCCAAAAAACTTAAACAACTTTGGCGTCGTCCTAAAAGGCGCAAGCGTAGCAAGGCTACCGCAAATATCGGATAAGTTCGATCATTGTTACATGGTCAATAACTTCGACAGGAACACAAACAACGACGACTCAGAATATACTCTTGTGGCGCCATTACTGAAAGGTAAGCAAATAGCTCATTTCGTAAACCGCCTAGACACAGCCCCGCTGTTACCACAACATTATAGGGAACTTGGTATAAAACATATTCAGTTCACAAAAGTGGAATTAGATGGCCATCTAAGAAAAGTCAAGAGGCTATACGACAGCTATGGGTTAACCTGTCATTTTCTACCAGAGGAACTGCTTGGGTATAATGAGTATTTCGAAGGAACAGGAGATTATGCTAAAAAACACCCAAATACAGGTGTTTTAGCCATTATTTACGCCGCACACCTGCTAAAACCAAAGAATTTATGGGTAGCAGGCCTTGATTTTTATCAAAATGACTACCTTTTTAGGCGCCCGTGGATTGCTCCTTTGGAGCAGCAACAGGAAAAAATGGATAGAACTGACATGGTTAACCACTTTATAGATGTAGTGGCGCGCAATTCTGATGTTAATTTTAAGATGATTACAAACGCAAAGCTACCAAATTTAAACAATCTAGAGGTCATCGCACCTGAATGATCAATAATAAGAAGATTCTGGCCATCACCTTGGCACGCGGGGGCTCTCGTCGAGTCCCAAAAAAGAATATTGCCGACATAAGTGGCAAGCCTTTGCTGTCCTATACAATTGACGAGGCTAATAAAAGCAAGTACATCGACAAGTATATTATCTCCACAGACGACTCTGATATAGCCGACGTAGCTCTCGCATCCTCGGTCGAAGTCCACGACAGGAATCCCGCACAAGCACAAGACACAAGCACCTCAGCCGATGCTCTAATGGCTGCCGTACAGGAAAGTGGCTACGAAGGTTACGACTATCTTGTTGAGATTATGGCCACCAACCCGTTAAAGACAGTTGTTGATATCGATGGGGTGATAGAGAAACTAGAAGAAACAAACGCCGACTCTGTAGTGTCTGTGGTAAGAATTTGGGATCACCATCCATCTAGGGTCAAATATATCAAAGATGATAAACTAATGGATTTTTATCCAGAGATACCTGAGAGTCGCCGACAGGATCTTACTCCTGCTGCTTATGTAAGAAACGGAAGCATATATGCAACAACCATGAGTTCCTTTCTGGAGCACAAGATTCGATTAGGCCCAGACACCCGCCCATATATTATGGACGAAAACAAAACGATCAATATAGACGAACCAATTGATCTAGAATTAGCGAGATTACTTTTAAAATGAAAATACTATGCATTACACCAATCACAGAAACAATGATGAAAAACCTTTTATCGAAGGGCAAAGTCAGCTATTACCCAAATCTAAAGAAAGAACAAATTAGAGATTTGTTAATCTTAAAAAGATATGATGTAATTTTTACTAACCCTAATAAGCAAAACTTCATGCTAGATAAAAATCTTCTCGAAGGGTCAGGTATCACAACAATCTGTACAGCCTCTACTGGCTTGAATCATATTGATATGGACTATTGCAAAAAAAATAAAATAAAAACCTTGTCAATCACCAAAGATTATGTTATATTAGATAAAATAACTTCTACTGCTGAACACTCGTTTGGTTTGATGATGGCATTAATCCGAAATATTCCAAAATCTTTTGATTCTGTTAAAGCAGGCGGCTGGGATTGGGAAAATTATATTGGACGTCAAATAGATCACTTAACAATAGGCATTGTTGGGCTTGGAAGATTAGGAAAAATGATGGCAAGATATTGCCACGCATTCGGAGCAAAGATTTTAGTATACGATCCATATGTAACAGAGTCAGAGTACGAGCATGTTGGTTCTTTAGAACAACTCGCTGGCTCATGCGACGTCATTTCACTGCATGTACATGTAACGGATGAGACAAGGCACTTTATTAATAAAAGCATATTTGACAAAACAAACAAGTCTCTGTATTTGATCAACACTTCCCGCGGAGAAATTGTCAACGAGTCAGACGCTGTAGAAGCTTTAGAAAGTGGTCAATTGACTGGCTATGCAACAGATGTTGTAGAAGATGAATTTGGAGATTTAGAAAATAGCCAAATAATCAAAAGGTGTGAAGATTTAAATATTATCGTAACGCCGCATATTGGTGGTATGTGTAAAGAGGCGAGAGAGATAGCTTATAATGCTGTCATAGATAAATTATAAGGATAAAGATGATTGAAGTAATTGCTGAAATAGGGTGGAATCATATGGGTGATATGAATATTGCCAAGAAAATGATAGAAGCGGCTCAAGAAAGTGGTGCAACCTATGCTAAATTCCAAACATGGTCTGTCGATAGGCTAGAAAATGGTGAATGGGATCACGACGGCCGTCGCGAAATCTACACAAAAGCAGAACTCTCTGTGGAAAACCATAGAACTTTAATTGAGCATTGTGACAAGGTAGGAATTGAATTCTTATCTTCAGTATTCAGCATACCTGACGCCAAACTTTTGCACGACCTAGGAGTCGACAAGGTTAAAATTCCAAGCTTTGAATGCAGGAATAAAGATCTAATTCAGTTTTGCAACGATAAGTTCAGTGTTGTTTTTATGTCCACTGGTACATCTAGGTGGGAAGAGCTTAAATCAAGTGTTAAATTATTTACGAAAGCAAGGCTTGTTTTGATGCACTGTGTGTCCTCCTACCCCGCCGACTACAACAAGGCTAACATCACTAAGCTAAATCATTTAAAGACCCTGTGCGGCCATGTAGGCTACAGTGATCACATCTTTGGTGTGGAGTCTTGCAAAGTGGCGATGGGTTATGGCTTGAGTGCTATTGAAAAACACTTTACAATAGATCGCGAACTCCCCGGCCGGGATAATAAATTTGCAATTTTACCACACGAAATGAAAGAATTGACAGAGTATATTAAAATTTACAATGAAATGCATCAATCCCATGGATTAGATTATCAAGCTTGTGAAGAATCTTCTAGAACACATTATGCTGGGAGATTCAATAAAAATGCTTAGTGTCATTATACGAAATAAAAACGAAGGAAGATGGATAGGCCACGCAATTCAGTCATGCCTCGACTTTTTTGAAAATCCCGAAATCATTATAGTTGATAACTGTTCAACGGATGAGTCTATGGAAATTGTTAAAGAATTTTGTTTCGCTGATGTGAAAGTATACAATATTGATAATTATACTCCCGGCCGCTCTTTGAACTTAGGAGCCTCCAAGGCTTCCCATGATACTATACTTATATTGTCTGCCCATAGTCAAATAACCGAGATGATTGACATGGATGAGATAGATATTATGCTAGACAATCATGCCGCTGTATTCGGAAAGCAAATCCCAATTTATCGTGGTCGAAAAATCAACAAAAGATATGTTTGGTCACATTTTACAAACAAAGCTTCTGAGAACATGTGGTCTGATTATGAGAATAGAAATTTTTTACACAATGCTTTTTGTTTCTACAGAAAGGACACCCTACAACAATATCCGTTCGATGAGAGTCTTGCTTCCAAAGAAGACCGATACTGGGCCAAGGATGTGGTCGCAGCCGGCCTAACTTATTATTACGAGCCTCGCATAGGGTGCAACCACCACTGGACCCCTAATGGCGCCACATGGAAGGGGATAGGGTAGTGTCATACCAGAGTATATCAAAGCCAATAATGGATTTTTTAAAATATTTTGAACATCCAAAAGTTTTAGAAATTGGAATAGATAAAGGCCAAACAGCTATACCAATTTGTCATAATCTGAGTTTACTGGACCGACCATTTTCTTATGATGGGATCGATATTAAAATTACTGAATATGTTCAAACAATGTTTATAAACATGGCCAATATGAGGATAGCTGGTTTCGACGGGCACGAAGCACCATACAACCTCAGAATGTTCCAGAAAAATAGCTTAGACATATTACCTATATTGATTGAGGCCGAAAAAAAGTATAATTTAATCCTATTAGATGGCGATCACAATTATTATACGGTTTCAAAAGAATTAAAGATGCTTGAGAAACTATGTTTACCATCCACCATGATAGTGTGCGATGATTATAACACAAAATGGGCATACAAAGATTTATACTACAGCGAGTATAAAGAATATCAAAAAACAGAAAGAGCAACAACTCGTAAAAAAACAGAAAAGGCTGGTGTTCGAACTGCGATTGATGAATTCGTAGAAAACTCAAACGGTTCTTGGGGTTGTTGGGCCCCCGCGACTGCCAGCGGTGCAATGGATTATTGTATATTGTATCAGCCCAATAATATTTTAGACGGCCGATTTGATAATGGATCGGACAGAGCAGCAAGTTTTGCGTCTTGTCAAGATATGAAGTTTATTTTTAATCAAAGTAATTGCAAAGAAGTGATGACTTTAAAAGAAAAAGGAGAATAAAAATGGCTAATTGCTTAATCACGGGACACAGAGGTTACATAGGGCGGGCTTTATTTGAAAAGCTCTTTTCAATGGAACATAATATAGTGGGCCAAGATAAAAAACAAGAAAACGATGGAGACATTTTAGATGGTATGTACGAGTCAGAAGACTATGATAACTTAGATTATATTTTTCATATGGCATGTGACCCGCGGGTCGCATTCAGTGTAGAAAATCCAGTGTATACTATGATGAACAACGTTGTTTCTACTAGTATTGTGCTAGATTACGCAAAACGAAAAAATGTGAAGAGGGTAATTTATTCTGGGTCATCATCGGTAGTGGGTAACGGCGACGGCCCAACAAGCCCATACGCACTACAAAAACTAACGTCTGAGTTAGAAATGAAAATATATGCAGAACTTTACGGAGTAGATACGGTCACTCTAAGATATTTTAATGTCTATTCACCACACCAAAAAGCCGACGGCCCTTATGCTACAGCAGTAGCAAACTGGATGCAGCACATTAGGGATGAAAAAAATCCATTCATCACCGGAGATGGAGAGCAGCGTCGTGATATGGCACACTTAAATGACGTTGTGAGTGCTAACATTTTTGCTATGGAGCATGAAGCAGACTTCGGCGGCCGCCACTTTGATGTGGGCACAGGTAGTAATATTTCTTTAAATGAGATAAAAGATATTGTTTTAGGACATTTTCCCGACGTAACCTTTGATTATATTGAAGAAAGAAAGGGGGATGTTTTAACTACCAAGGCAGACATGTCAGCCCTTAAAGAACTTGGATGGGAACCAAAAATGAAAATTCGAGATGGAATTGAAGAATGTTTCGCTGTACTCAAGGATAAACTAGCATGAACATAGGTCTTGTTGGTCATGGATTTGTCGGTGGCGCTGTATATGAAAACCTTAAGAGTGACTACAGCTTTTTAATTTATGATAGAAAACCCGATAAAGCAAACTGCGAAAGTGTAAAACAAGTAGTAGAAGGGGCGGAAGTTATATTTGTGGCTCTCCCTACTCCAATGTACTCAAACGGTAAATGTGATCTGACAATTATTTTTGATGCCATGGCCGAAATTTATGAGCACTATAATAACAACATTATTATATTGAAATCTACTGTGCTACCCGGAACCTGTCAAGAGATTAGAAGTAGGTACCCAGACATGAGGATAGTTTTTAGTCCTGAGTTTTTGACCGAAGCAAATCACGTTGAAGATTTTAAAAACTGTAATCGTATGATATTTGGCGGCGACCCCCAAGACACGGCTGAGTGCGTTCGCTTGCTGCAAGCTGTTTTCCCTAGTAAATATTATTTTACTACCGACTGGGGCACTGCTGAAACAGTGAAGTATTTTATTAATACTTTCTTGGCTACTAAAGTTTCGTTCGCAAATGAAATGAAACAAATCTGTGATGTTATTGGTACAAACTATAATGACGTCACAAGGCTTGCTCTATACGACGAAAGAATAGGAAAAAGCCACCTTAGTGTACCGGGCCCAGATGGCTACAAAGGATTTGGTGGCAAGTGTTTTCCAAAAGATTTAAACGCATTGATGTATTTTTCCTTGACAAACGACATTAAACCTGTTATATTAAAAGCATCATGGGAAAAGAATCTAGAAGTTCGTGAAGAACATGATTGGCTTCATATCGAAGGGGCCACAACTAAAGGAGATAATAATGAGTAAAGTAGAAACTAGTCAACTGTCGGATCAGGCTCTTGGGGCACTGATGATGGCATTACAAAAATCGCTGATGGAACAATCGGATATCATTCCAGTCCTAAAGGGATTTAACTTTGTTGATACTACCGCTGGTTTGGAAATTGTAAACCCTCCAGTGGTTAGAATTCCAAATAATGAAGAAGATGAATAATACATGCCTAATTATGTATACAAATGTATGTCATGTGAAAAGGTAATAAGTATTTTTCATTCCTTCTCGGAAAAAGCAACAGATTGTGGACTATGCAGTGCTAAAGAGTCTTTGCGTAGAGACTACTCTACGCCTTTTAATCTTGCTAGCAAACCTATAGAAAAGAAAACAAAAGTAGGTGAGGTAGTAAGACAACACATTGAAGACACACGAGAAGAAATAAAACAAGAGAAAGAGAGATTAGAAAAGGAGTGCTTTGATGACTAATACTTTAATAATAATATTAGCATCAATTTTGGTGATATCTATATCAATTAATATACTCGCTGTATGGTACTCGGTAAGACTATCGAGAACCACAGTGTATTTTTCAGAAAACATGAATGATATGCTCGATATGCTAACTGATTTTTCAAATCACGTTAAATCAGTGTACGAACTGGAAACATTTTATGGAGACCAAGTGTTGCATAATTTGTTAAAGCACGGCCATGATATAGTCGAACAAATAGAATCATTTGAAGAAATACTATATCTAACCGAAGAATTAGAAGAGGAAGGGGAGAACATGTATGATGAGGAATACCAAATTGAGCGAGAAACAACAGATAACAGAGGCCAAGCCGAAAAAGCGCCGAATCAGACGTAGTTCAGGTTCGAAGTCTAGACAGTATTTTACACAAGTTCATGAAGATGCTATATTAAGATATGTGGCATCCGAAGACGTGCGAGAAAGAACTGAACTTTATAGGCTCTACATAGGGCCTGTTTTCAATGAAATGGTAGACAAAATAGTGTTTACCTATAAGTTTACTACACTACCAAACATAGATTACTTAAGGGACGAATGTAAGATATGGCTAGTGACTATATTAGACAAGTATGATGCTAGTAAAGGCTCGAAGGCCTTTTCTTATTTTAGTGTTATTACAAAAAATTGGTTCATTCATAAAGTTAAGAGAAAAGCTAAACAAAATCGTCAAGAATTAGATATAGCTGAGCTACCAAAAGATTTAGAATTAAAGCACATATCCACCAGTAATCCGTACTATAAAGAACGCGCTGCAAAAGAGTTTTGGACATTCCTAGAGCAAGAAGTTGACTCTTGGGAACACGATAAAATGAAAGAGAACGAAAGAAAGGTTCTAGAAGCGGTTAAAATTTTAATGGAAAGTTGTGATGATATAGAAATTTTCAATAAGAAAGCTATTTATTTATACCTGAGAGAGATTACTGGCCTAAATACCAAACAAGTTGTCAACAACTTAAACAAGATGAGGGTCAGGTACCGTACTTTCAGAATAAAATGGAACACTGGCCAAATATGAAAAATCTAGATCATTACCTTGAAGAAGCTATTACTAACATAAGAGAAGACCGTGACATTACCAAGGACTTGTTGGACGATGTTATTCGTCTTATCGGCAAAGACGAAGAGCATCACAAGTATGTTGGATCCGTCGCCGCGAAATACGTCGAGACACTCCAAAGAAGTAATGAACAGCTAGTAAAGATATCTACCTTAATCCACAAACAACAATCTGGTGAAACTGGGCTGTCAGACACTGACAAGTCAGAGATTTTTGATTTACTCCAGAACCCAGAAAGTTTATCTAATAAGGACTCGGAAGCAGATGGCTGATTACACCAGTCCTAAATTAGGCGAGCTGAATGAAATAGGGTTCAGCAAAGAGGATATGGTCACTTATGATGGGATGACCAAGGCTCAAATGAATAGGGCAGCCGTAAGAAAGGCTTTTGACAGAACATCGTTACATAACGACAAGGGCACATCTTTAGGCGTAGTGTTGACTTCTGGGATTTGTGTTGAACAGGGTCCAACGCCATGGCCAAATGTGGAAGAAACTTCGGAAGGCCCAAAAAACAGGTATCATGCAATTGTAAGAATATTGGAAGATGGTGATGCCTGTAATGTCGAGCCCAATCTTCAAAAAATTGTTACAGGCGACTTCGAAGTTCAAGACAGGATTTCGCTCTCGTCGCACCAAAGATATTATTCAGCACCGATAGAGGCAATAAACGGAACGGCTTACAACCCCGGCGACATAGTGCAGGTTACGAAGGACGGTCTACTTTTAGATATAGTTAAAAAAGGACCATATGGCCTAAGAGAACGCGCCAAACAAGCCCGACAAACAGCAACAGATGCTTTTGAAAACAGCGCAGTTGTAAGCTTTCTAGAAAACATATTTCCGGAACGAAACCCAATGGAAGAAAATTCTAATGTTCCGGGAGAGGGAATAGAAGATGTTTACTACAAAGACAATCCTCTTTTGGCAGCTCTAGGTGTACCGTATGTCTGGGGAGCCGGCGCTATTACAGAAAAACGAGGACGCGCAGCATGGGTGCCATGGGACAATTGGCCTAATGGGGTAGCCTCTTCTTTAGCAGAGCAAAATGGATTCCCCGACGCTAGAGGATATGACTGCTCAGGATTTGCTCAATCTGCTCTCTTAGCTCTAAATATTGTTCCCATAGGTTGGCACTGGCCAGACTTAAATGGAAACCCGAATGTACATTACGATGTGGCGGTGTCACATATGTGGTCTTGCGCACGCAGCAATTTAGTATCGAATATTACAGTTATATCTGATCTTACAACTGTACAACGTGGAGACCTTGCAATTTTTGGGAAGAGTTCCAGCAGTGTTTCTCATGTTGCTGTTGTTTGCGGCCCGATGAAACCGGATGGCCTGATAGAATGTATAGACGCCGGAGGCCGCGGCAGTGGTTCAAGATGTTACGGCCAGATCCCATCTGCAAAAGTCCGTGTATTGCAGGATGCTACTTGGGGTGCGAATGGTCCTAAAGCCTTGGGTATCATAAGGGTGAGGCCATAATATGAATCCATTGCAACTATTGCTGGGTCTCGTAACACGGCCCCTGAAAGATCTAGCAGGCCTGTCCCCTACTGTAGAAGAAGCCGTAGAAAATAGTCCTGACATGGAGGCCGGCATTTCATATGGCGGATTAAACAACGATGTTCTGGCAGAACCAATTCCTGACTTTGTTCCTGCCCGCGGCGAAAGAGTTATATCAAATAATTCTAACGCTTGGATCGTGATCGGCCGTGACCGACCAAGTAATGATAAGAGTGGCTATGGTGGTATCGGAGCAACAGGTGCGGGGTCAGTTGACATCGTAGCCGGCCGAAAACCACTAAACCCTGAAACTTTAGTAAGCAATAACTATATTACGGACTCAGCTAGAGTTGTTGTTAGTCAAATGACTGATATTGATAAAAACTTTGGTTTAGTAGACGGAAGTATAGGTAATATAGAAGCTAGATCTGCCGTAGGGATGAAGGCCGATGAGGTTAGGATTGTGGCTAGAAATGGTATCAAACTTGTCACAGAGGGCCGCGGCTCAACAAACTCAAACAACGGCAAAATAAAAACAACTGTTGGTATTGATCTTATAGCGGGCAATGATGATAATGATATGACCCTGCTTGGTGCTATTAGGGATGTCCTCACAGGCGATGGCAAGATAAATCCTACACTACAACCAATCCCAAAAGGTCTAGAAGTGGTCGATGCACTTCATGAAATTATGGCAATGATGGACTCCTTAGCAGCAATAGTAAATTCCAACACCTTTGCGCTACACCAGACCCAACTTAACTTAGCTAGCCACTTCCACATAAGTCCTTTTTTAGGAATACCAACCACGCCGTCACCTTTGGGTGCTGCATTCGCCATGGCCACATCTACTGGGTTGGGGATTAATGCCACTTTACCAATGTATCCGCATCGAATCAACACACAATTTTTCCGGAAAGATTATTTAACGGTTGACGGCTCGAAGTGGATTTGTAGTAGATACAATAACACGAACTAATGAATAAAGGACGATCAATTTAAAATGAGTAAATCTACCGACACCAAGGTCGTCGCTATCCCGGAGGAATCCCTTGACGGAGCCGGTACATGGGGCGTATCGGAAGCTGTATATAATGAAGCGGTAGCTTCTGGCAACGTGGTAGTGAACTGTGATCCTACAGAAGAAGTTTTTGTCCCCCCGGAATGCCCTCCGTGCATTGAAGATCCCAACGCCATAGTCCCGGACTGGAGGTTTAAAGAAGAAGGGGATGTATTTCTGAACGGCAGAACGTGTGAGTACTGTGTTACTGTGAATACTGGTGAGATAGACGCAACAATATTGAATGATGAATCATCAAGAGAAGCTTTCTTAGAAGAACAAAAGATTAGAGGTGTTGATCTAATATTGGAGTTTTTTGAAAAAACTCCTTTAGATACTGATTCTTTAAACATAGTTCTAGACTCTGCGCTATCAAAACAATTCGACGTTCCAGTACGGCCGCTATTACCTATCAGGGTTTTGGTGTGTGTACCAGTGGCAACTATAGAATCAATAGAGTTCACGCCAGAAACAGAAGAAGAGATTGTTGAAGCCCCAGTCGGACCAATCGGTTGTGTTTTAGAAGCCCCACAAGTTAGAACAATGGTCAAGAGAGTTGCAGAGGCCATACGCTTCTATTCTCACAGATACGCTCTGTGGAGCCATCAGACTGGGCAGGTGATACCAAACTTCGATCCCATGTCGGAACAGAAAAAATTAAAGTCTCTCATTCCGGCCCTAGTACAACTAATGAACAGAAATGGTTTTAAGTTAAACGGTAAAAATGCTGCCGAGAAGATAGAATTCAGATTTAACGAAAATTATGAACTTATCTATGCTCAGGCCAACGAACGTAAATGCGAGCCAGTAGAACTTTTATGGAAAAAGGGTGGTGACAACCTTGGAGGTTTTAAAGAACTAGAGCCAATTAACGACCCAAGAACAATGGCTTACGTTTCCGCTTTGGTAGATATGAATGCTGATGCGGGAGCAAGAGACCCTGTTTCATGGGACAAATTCTTCGCTAAATATACATATCCTGATATAAATGTTTATGTAGAAGACATACTAGACCCAATAGGAAGTCCAGTAATGGCAGATGGGCCCCTACAACAAGCTGCACAATCAATTGTGAATGATGTTGTTGGGCTCGAAGATGCTCTTGTAGCTAAATTTAGTGAGCAAGTATGTCGCGACAGAGCCGGCCAAAAGACTTTGGATGCTGATATACGAGATTTTGATGACATGCTCCGGGCCGCTATTTACGCCAAGGGCAAAAATATACAGGTTGGCGACGACACCTTCCTCAATCTGCCAGAATTACTAGGAGATTCCAGCAATCTAGAAGAACTGTATAATAATATAATCAACAAACTTGGGGTTTGCGGCTTACTCGACTTGTTAAGCACAGCTTTTGCATGCCTTTCAAAAGGAGTTAGTTTAGCTGATTCACTGTCTATTATAGTTAAGGCAGCACTTAAGGCTATGGACCCGGGAAATTTAGAAAAACTTTTTATTGGTCTTCCTCACGAAAAACAATTGGAGATCAAACAAAAGATCGCCGCCGCGGGATGGGGAGATATACCAGCCCCATGGGAAGCTGGGTATCGACCCGGAAGCTATAATTATAATGTTGAGCTAGACCCGGACACTGGCGCACCTGTTGGTGAAGAACATACAATATCAAACCCTTATTATGACCCATTAGTAGACCCGTCCGATCCAGTGTATGGCTCCCCAGTTATTACAGTATTGCCGGAAGAAGACACGAGATCCATTGCGGAAAGAACAGCTCAATACAGAATAGAAGCACAAGGTACTATTCCTCTTGGTGTGTCTGGCACCTCAGCACAGTTTGGTGGCGGAGGCTCTGTAGGAACTGCTGCTGCCAACTCGATAGACGCTATTCTGGAAGCCTATATAGAGGCAATCTTAGACTCAGTAGATGCCGATTATCTATTAGAACAACTTGGAAAATTCCCCGGCGCTGAACTGGTAACAAAAATATTAATGAATAAAGATTGTCCACCTCCGCCTTTGTTTAATCCACCTCTTAACGAGTTTATGAAGACTCTAGAGCTAGATTTCTGTCGTAACCATTACGATATTACATGGCCAAAAATGAGAAAGTTTGAAATACCAGACTTTTTCAAGATGTTTATGGAAGCAATCTTAGAAGTTTTAATGCAACTCGCAGTGAAAATTATTATAACTATTTTAGAAATGATTCTTAAGATACTGTTAAACGGATTCTGTAATCTTCTTGGGCTGATAGGAGATTTGGTTGGAGGCTTGTTCGACGCCGAACAGCCATCAAATCAATTTGCTGACTCCTTGAAAAACAGTCTACAAGACACTGGTCTAAGTTCGCTAGGAATTCCAGTACCTCTTGCCGACGATGAAACAATAAATCAATCAGCAGCAGACCTCTTTGCATCCTTCAGTAGATCTTGCACATCTCCGGAAGACCTGCCTTCAGCACAACAAGCATCAGATTTCTTAACAGAGATGGGGTTAATTCTAACTCAAGGAGAGTTTGTGGATGTTGTAGAGGGTGTCGCCGCTGATGCAGTATATGTAGCAATTTACCAGCTTGTTTTAACAAGACATCAATCATTCCTCTGCATCTTCCCCAACATATCAGCTATTAAAGACTTCTTTAAATCACTTGGTGCTATGGTTGATCCGTCCTTCTTAGACAGAGGTACACCCCACAAGCCTGTAATGCCGTCGATATGCTCGGATGACACTGGTCAAGAAGAAGCTAACAGGCTAAGAAGTATTCTATTGGAGCGAAAGGGGTTGAACCCAGATTTGATAGACGAACTAATAGAGTCTTTAAAATGTCGAGCGTTGTCAGATATGGAAGACTTAGCCAACATAGCACAAAATGGTTTATTTGCGAATATACCTCCTCTGATAGACACACCGGGCTGTGATGTACCCGGACTTATTCCTAGAGACCCTACCCCTGAATCCTTACCCCGCGGCCCTGTAGATATGTTATCACGCCCCGGCGGTGTTTTTCATACAATGTTTAGTATTCTTGACGCAGCATATTACGAAGATCTTGTTGGCCGCGGCGGCTTCTTAAACATGGTGTTATCAGATCGAGAAGGTCGTAGCCTCCGCTCACACCACACTTTTGTAGCAGTGCAGTCTATCTTTGGAGTTTTTGGAACAGGTCCGCAAACCCACCAAGACCTACTACCAGATTCAGTGGCCAAATATTTGAAATGGGTTCTTGAACACCCGGGCGAAGGTATGGTCAACGGCGCCAAATACATGGAACAAACTTTTACACCCGGCGCCGCACCCGATTTAAAACTAAAATACAGTAATTATTTCTCGGGCTCGGACAGCGATTACTACAGGTTTGTTCTTAATTTCACAGCCTCAGATTATAATTCTCAAGTATTAAATAACAATTATCGAATTGTTTTGGATGAGACCTTCAATTATGATGAGCCTGCTACCGATTTAACATCATCTCCGCCATCAACCACCTTTTCCACCGAAGTTGGAACTGAGAGATTAGTAATCGATACAGACCCGGGTCTTCCTGAAGGTGTCAAAGATCTAATTGAAACAGAATTAGGATTAGAGATAGAGCCAACACTTGTTAGTGGAAACTCCATGGCTGGTCCCGAGCAGCTATCCGCACAAGCTGTTGTGTTCGGTAAATATATAGAAAAGATTTTACGCGACAACTTATCACAAGAAGTTTTGAGCACAGGCCCAGATGTAGAGACTAACTTATCTTTTATTTCTGATGCTTGTTCAACAGAAATTTTTAATTATGTAAACACAGGCTTTTTTAATTTCCTTGCGGGCACCATAGCAGAAAACAATATGGCTTTTGAATATGGTGAGGGAGGCTCAAACTACGACAAAAACGAGCCAATAACTTATTTTCCTACAAAAATTAATCTAGATGGCTCTCATATTCACCCCGGGCCCGGAAATCCTGACACTGGATCTGAAGCCGGCGCCCCAATCCCGCTCGATCCATTGGCCTTCGGAGGCAACGAAGACCATCCAGCATTCTATATGCAACCCCCACGCAACAGACCGGGCTGGTGTGGTATTATGGATAAAATGCTACCAGAAGTAGATGCGTGTGATCCCAAAAGAGAAAACATCATCGGCTTTAAACAAATATCTGATCATGCATCTGAGTTCTATCAGCAGATATTAGATGATGAGCGTCTTAGCACACCTTCTACCTGTGCTATCGAGGAGCCCTGTAACAAAATATTAGACCGATCCGCCGCCGCCATGATAGAAGGCAACCTTAAAGCTACTGTGCGAATATACGCAGCAGAAGTATTCCTTAAGGGCGCCCCTGCGTTTACAAAATTTAAAGCTGATCTAAAAGGATTGTACGGAGATCCTATGACAGCTTACATAACTCAAACCTTAAAAGATGGATTTTATAGGTATTCGAAAAAAGGCTTTGGTAGAAGAAAGAGTGACGAATATTATTATCAGTTCCTTGAGCAATGTGTTCAAAACTTTGGGCGTAAAGTCGACGCTGGCTTGGTAGAAATAACGTCTGAAGAACAAGAGGCACTTGATATAATCAATTCCCTACAAACAATCTGGAGTAAAGATACCGTCCCATCAAGTGGGAAACTGTATGCTAATACTGGTGAGAGACTAAAGAGAGTTCTTGCCCCCGGTTTCTTTGGAGCCCAGTTGAAAAATGTGTTTAACCCAAATTATAATGTACCACTAAATGACGAAGACGGCGCTTTAAGTAAGAAGGCGGCAGAAAAGCTTAAGGAAGAATCTTGGGATTACTTTATGAGAGAAATTGAGCCTCAAGCCGAAGTTATATTAAAAAGATATGTGGCTGAAGAATTAAAACATGTTTCTGATGAATTCGCGAATCGTATTCCGCCTGAATATCGCACCCTATATGAAATTTTCTTGGGCCATGAGACCTTTAGCTGTTTTGGTAATTTAAATTTCAGTGCTGCATCAGAGCCCGATGCCAAACCTAATGACGACGGGCATCCATTTTCAGTTGCCTCCTCTATGGTAGAATCTGGTTTCATCGACTATTACGCTGGAGTTCCCCTCTCGGCCAATACTGG
>TARA_R110002074_G_scaffold104230_4_pt1 | contig 23026 bp, 26 predicted proteins | sample TARA_R110002074 | Tara Oceans TARA_R110002074 (sample SAMEA4397215) | marine metagenome | biome: Polar Biome; feature: [MIX] marine epipelagic wind mixed layer (ENVO:01000061); material: water (ENVO:00002006), including particulate matter (ENVO:01000060) such as... | depth 10-100 m | reverse complement strand
TATTTTTCTATGCTCCGCCATATCCCTATATGGGGGCGATTGATTGCAAAATAGGGGGACAGGTGGACAGGTAGCACTATTCCCTAATGAAATCAAAGCACTAACCTGTCCCGACCCGTGGGACTAGTCCGTTTCAAACGGGACAGGTAGCAAACTTACGTACACTTAGCCGCGTCCTGCGGTGGGACAGGTGTACCTTCCATAAATTTTATAACGTGAGTATACTCACACTATCAGGAGTACAACATGGCTAAGAAACAAACCGACCCTTGCATTGTAGACCTCAATGCACCCTGTGATGAATTCGGCAACACACAACTCCGAGTCGTACAAAACTGGGTAGTCTATGACGAGGAAGGAGACCGCTTGTTTGCCACGGAATCCTTTTGGGATGCAGTCGAAGTACTGCAAGCTCATGAGCGCGCCCTTTACTATGGGGATTATGAGTAGGTTTTAACACAAAGACCATGCTCATCCTTAGGGGTGGGTATGCCTGTGTGTTATGCACAATCCTGTAGCGTACACACATGACAGGAGAAAGATATGCTGTGTAAAGAAACGAATAAGCGGGCTGATGAACTGCGCAGTCAGAGTAAGGAAGAACTCATCCTTGCACTGCTAGGTTATGAGCAGTCGCTGATGGAAATCTCTGAGGTTGCCTTCGGTGATATGTACGAGGGCAGAGAGCCGTTCACTAAAGCTGACGTTATAGAAAGGCTTGAGGAGTTTGAGGAGAAGGCGTTCTACTACGATAAGTGCGTGGAGATAGCAGCGAAGGATACGGACGCATCAGTTTCGGGCAAGCGCAAAGCAGCACAAGCAGCGAATACTTGTTTGCATATGTATGTCGCTATGCTCACTCGCTCTGACCGGTGGGCTGAGCAGTGGAAGGAAGCGGTGCTTGAGACGCTTGATGCGACTGACGAGCATCTACCTATAGGCTAGGTAACAAGTTACTGCCCACCTTTAGGGGTGGGTATTTGCGTGTTACTTTTGACACGATAAGAGGTAAGCAACATGGCAGATGTAATGAGAACCGAGGATAATATCCTCAAGGGTGTAGCCGCAGTGTTCCTGTGTGTACTGAGCTATGGATTCGGGACGATTACAGAGTATGACTATTTTCCTGAGGACATAGAGCGTGCGCGGCAGGTATGCGAGGACTATGATGGTGGGTTGTTGGTGTTTGTTGCCAGTCAAGGTGAGGTGCTAGGTGCTGAGTGTACGAATGGTATGCGGTATAGCTTTGATACAATAGCGTGGGCAAGGATGAGTAGATGACTACGGAAAATAACATAACAGTTAAGGTACTAGCCGCGCTTAATCATGTAGGTATCAGGTATACCGAGGCGTATGACTTACTCATACGTTCGGAGGTATACGAGGAGGAGGCTGAGCTTATAGATGTGTACGTATCACAGCTAAAGGCTGGACTTTACTACCCTAACAGCAAGGCTGTAGCTGAGGTTGCTATAGACCAGTTGCGTAGGGATAAGCACTACCAACATCAGGTGCATGACATAGCACTGTGGATAGAACTAATGGAGGAGGGGTACTGGCATGACCGTGAAGAATGAGCTAGAGCTGTCATTAGTATACGAAGTACTGGCAACAACAACCAATGATGGCACTATCATCAGGCACTTCGACTACTCCGCACAAGTACTGGAATACATGGAGGAAATGATAATATATGATGGACATACTACCTTTAGGGTGGATAAGATAGTCCTCGACCAGTTTGGTCGTGAACAGTAGGGGGATACTATGGAACGGATACCACGGAAAGACATGGACAATATGTCCAACAAGGAACTCATATCCGCATTGGTAGAGAGCCAACGAGATGAGTGGGCGCAATCTAGGTACGTGTCTAAGCTAGAGCTTGAACGTGATGAGCTTGCTGCTAGTGCAGCCGCGTTTAAGGATGCGAACGAAGGGTATGAGAGTGCAGTAGAAAGGAATGCTGAGCATCTTATGGCTGTTCAGAAGCTAAGGCTTACCGTTACTGAACTTAACCTTAAGTTAAGTGAGGCTAAGGAGGCTTTGTCTGTGATGACTAATCAACATGAGCTGGTACAGAAGGAGGTGAATAGGTACAAGATGCTAGTAGTACAGATACGCTCAGCTAGTAATACTATACAGCTACTGACTGAGGGTGCAGATACACGCAAGTAAACCACAACAAGGGAGAACCATATGGCAGAGTCCATGAAGGAACTCATGCAGCTAACAGGTATGCCTACTCAGGCTGAACTTGAGAGTGAGCATGAGTATTCCAAGCCGCGCCGCTATTCCAAGCCGCGCAATGTAGCCTACACATCCGCAAGTAATGACAGGGTGTCCACCTTAGGCGAACACTTTCCAAATGATAGGAGGTATAAGAGATTAGCGAAAGCAAACTAATGTTTACCATGGTACTTATGATTACGCTGATAGTTGTAGTGCGTAGTTGTACGTATATTTAATTACTGATAAGGAGTACGTGTAATGGATATAGATGATGAGATTATGAGTATGGAGGCAGCTACTAGGCTGAGGAGGAAGCAGGTAGAAGACTATGAGGCTGCTTGTCATTTAGTTCGGCTTAGAAAAGATTATGAGGCTGCACAAAAAACAACGGGTAAGCAGGTAGGCGGTACACACTACGAAGATATGGGTCTGCAACCACTGGATGCCACCTATATGAGGTATGGGTATGCGGGTGTCAAAGCCGCGCTTCATTGCAAGATAGATAAGTACATCGGGCGTGATAAGCATGATGAACTTGCTGACTTGAAGAAGGCTAGGCACTGCATTGATATGTTGATTGAGTACAAGGAGAAGGAAGATGAGTGACGATAGGAATGCACTGCATATGTATTGTGTCTCTGTGCAACTTAATACAAATGGGTATGAACACGTTGAAGATGTGTTTGTAACTGCACCTAGTTATGAACACGCTGAGGAACACGCTATAGGGTATCGGACGCATGACCCAGTTGGGTATGTGTACTGGCTGAGTGATAGCACGGACGCATCGCCTGCCACCACTGGTAAAGCACTTGACTTATATGTGTACGACAAGTCAGAAGAATGGATGGATGAGGCTAACCTTTACAGCATCTATGGTATTCAGTTAGTAGCGCCAGAGGATGAGGCTGCGATACGTAAATACACAACGGTTACATCTTTCGATGCGTACATAAGGGACAAACTTGAATGGATGATGGAGGCTAAAAACTACAGAGATATATAAACATATGTGTCCACCACATGGACGCTATAGGTAACATACACCTGTTATAATAGGCGTAGTAACAGGTGTAATTCTTCACGCCTACAAACGATAAGGAATCGTAACATGAAAATATCACAGCTAGAAAGTAAAGAGTTCTTACTACCTACGTATGCTACAGGGCGTACGCTGCACATCATGGGCGGTCCGGGTGGTGGTAAGTCTGACGTTGCACGTATCTCTTTTAAGCAGGCGCTTGAAGAGCATTATGGTGAGGAGTTTGGGCAGGTTGTTATTGATATGCCATCCATAGATGCGGTGGATTTCCGTGGCTTCTGTGTACCTACTAAGGATAGCAACGGTAACCCCATCTCATTCTTCACACGTTCGGGGCTTATGCCTAGCGAGGATTACATTGCTAAGCATCCTCGTGGCATGGTCATACTTGAAGAGAAGAACGCAGGAGATACCCTGACCAACAAGGCAGCTAACATGGTGACGCTTGAGCGTAGGTTCGGAGACTACAAGTTACCTGATGGCTGGTGGGTAGTGTGCTTATCTAACAGGGTGAGTGATAAGTCTGGTGCATCTAAGCCTATGATGCATAGCATTAACCGTGAGTGTGTGGTTGAGCTTGAGTTTCATATGCCTGACTACACTACATACTGGGAGAAGACTGAGATGCATCCGTACTTTGTAGCATTCGCTAAGCAGAACGCCGCTGCGTTTGCGACTGAAGTACCAGCAGAAGCTAAGCCGTTCTGTACGCCGCGCTCATTCACTTCGGCAGCAGAGTGGATGAACTTCGCTGCGGGTGGTGACATAGATGCGCTACCTATGAATGATACATCCCGTGCAGCAGTAGCAGGGTTCATAGGTGAGGGCGCAGCAGCTACGTTGTTCGCATTCCTCAAACTTAAGGACGAGCTACCTTCTATTGAAGCAATCTTAGAAGACCCTAAGACAGCGAAAGTACCTAGTCGTATGGATGCTGTGTATATGGTAATGCAGAACGTCATTCATCATAGTGACCCTGATAATGTGGACGTACTGTGGACGTATATGGAACGCTTACCCTTAGAGATACAGACAAGTGCCTGTGTCGCATTGCTAGATAAGACTAAGGGCGCATTGCTTAACAGTAAATCGTTAGGTAATTGGATTAAGAATAACCGTGCCTTGATAGCGAACACTTTGAAGTAGGCACTTAGCACCACCCCCCCGGCATGGTGTTGGGGGGTTTAACTTTAGTTACTAAGAGGAACGTAACATGAACGAAGAAAATAAAAATCTATTGTCAGATAGCATCACATCTAACTACATGCTAGTGAACGTGACTGTCCGTACGTATGGTGGACAGAGAACGGACAAGAGCATTAGTGATGAGGTACATGCTACTCATAACGCTTCATCATCTACGGGTAAGTATGTCCGTAACTTGTTTGGTGATAAGTGTAAGCGACTGAAGGAAGTATCGACAGCATACAACAGCTTGCGTAACTTCCTGTATTCACGGTCGTTGCCATGGGTTAGTGACAACACAGGTGGGCAGCATGGTGACAGACTGATGCCCGTAACCGAAAGCCTCCAGTTCTTAGCTGACTTTGGTAAGAAGAAGGATGAGGCTATCGCCTTGCGTGATGCTATGGCTGATGACATAGACGCTATCATCAATCAGGCACGCTCAGGTATGGGTAACATTGCGCCTGCCCTGAGTGAGTACCCCAGTGCTGATGAGTTCAAGCGTAAGTTTGATGCAACGCTAGATATGTGTCCAGTACCCGCAGTTAGCGACTTCAGTAGGCTAAGTATACCTGCTGACCTAGCGACAGGGTTACAGGGTGTGTATGAGAAACGTATAGTCAAGCAGATGGATAACGCTAGGCAAGATGCGGTAGAACGTACGTCATCTAAGCTAGGTAACTACGCAGCACAACTTCAGAAGGAAGCGGACGGTGGCACTCGTATGTTCCAGAGTATCATCGACCACTTGCAACGTGAGGCTGGGTTGCTTGGTGCGCTAGCCGCGTCTAATGATGACGCTGACCTTGAGGTAGTAGCTATGGATATTCTATCCAAGTTAGTAGCCCGTGCGCCTAAGGTAGAGATGCTTAAGAAGAACCTAGCATTGTGCGGTGAGCTAGCACATGAGGCACGCACCATATCTGCCAAGCTACTAGGTGAGGATGCACCTGCCGCGCAACCAGTACCAGCCGCGCCTAAGGTTGAAGAGGTGGACACTATAACAGCAGATGCTGAGCGTGCTATAGCTGACATGAACCTTCAACTATCACAGGATATTGAACGCAAGATACCCACTAGTGAGGGTGGTTCAATGCCTGATGGTGATGCGCACTTACAAGTAGACATAGAGGAGGCGATTAAAGACACAACACCAGCACCAAAAGAAACCAAGTTAGATATTCAAGACTTTAACCCTGATGATTTCATGCTATAGGAGCTAGACATGGCACATACATACGAAGTAACTGAAGCGGTATCTCGTCTCATAGCAACACAGCCTTTCTATGCTGTGTTGTTGATGGACTTACTAACCATTAAGGAGACAGATACCATACCTACAGCAGCGACAGATGGTAAGACGCTGTTCATTAACCCTGAGTTCTTTAAGGATAAACTTAAGAACACCGATGAACGTGTGTTTGTTCTAGCACATGAGGTACTGCATGTAATATTCCAGCATTGCCCTCGCTTGAAGCTGTACTCTGAGCGTGGATTCGGACCTGACCTTAAGGAATGGTCACCTATGAAGTGGAATAAGGCTACTGACTACATCATTAACCACACGCTACACGCTGATGGTATAGGTAGCTTGCCTACTATGGCTTTGTATCATCCTGACTATACAGGTGACATGATAGCGGATGAGCTGTATCTAAAGATGGATGAGGAAGAGCCACCTCAAGGTAACTTGGATGAGCATATGGCTGGTGATGAGTCCGACACACCTAGCGATGGTGATATAAAGCAGGCAATAGCAAGTGCAGCGCAAGCTGCCAAGGCTATGGGAAATGTGCCTGCATCTATGGAGCGTATGATAGATGAGCTACTTGAGCCACAGATTAAGTGGTCAGAGAAGTTACGCATGGAGATTACTGCTAAGGCAGGACGCGACTCAGCTACATGGGCGCGTCCTAACCGTAGACGTATCGCTAGCCCACCGCACCTGTACTTCCCCGGAACTACAGGTAACCAAGCAGGGCATATCGCTATGTACATAGATACATCGGGTAGCATTTCAGACTTAGAAGTTAAGCACTTCCTGTCTGAGATAGCCGCCGTAGTGCAGGACTGCACACCTGAGCTAGTGCATATAGGTTCATGTGATAGTACTGCGTACCCACCAACTGAGGTAGAAGATATTGATGACATACTGTCATACAAACCTGAGGGTGGTGGCGGCACGCATATGCCTGACATATATCGTGTACTTGAAGAGGAGGTCTTAAGTCCTGACGTACTAGTGATACTTACTGATGGGTATACAAACTGGGATACACCACCTGCGTACCCTGTGGTTGTAGTGAGTACAACGGATAAGGAATGTCCATATGGCACAACAATAAGACTGCATATAGCAGACTAATAAACTTTTAATTGGAACGAGGAGTTTACAATGAGAACCGCGAGAAACTTAGATAAAGCTAGGTACGCCACTAGGCTAACTGTTAGTGATAAAGAATGGATAACGTCTTCTCTATCCGGTGTACTTCGTAACAACTACAAACCTTTTGTGTTGGGAGATGGTGAGTACCGTGATGCTGTGTATAAAGAATCACTAACCGATAATCATAAGCGGTTTATTATGGCATCTAGGGAGTATGGTTGTGATGACCTATTTAATAAGTCATCGCGCCACCGCATAGACTTAGGCACGCACCATATAAAAAGAGCTGATGTACTAGTAGAGTTTAGAGTATTCATAGATATAACTACAACAGAGCAGTACCTTGATACTAGTACTGTCCAAGTACTACCTACGCATGCTAGTACCTATGAGCATGCTAGGGATGTAGCATGTAGCTTCCTAGAAAAGAACTATTCTGTGGCTGAAGCTGTGCGTACGCTTGACCGTATAGTTGACAACGCTAGTAGTGTAGGGCAAATCCATAGGCTAGTACCGGAAATATATACTGTGCTTGGTAGTGAATACGCTAATAGGCAGGGAGGATATACGCGCAAGCCTAGACTTAATGAATCCCTGTACTTATATGAAACCGCTAGTGACTACCAACGTGAGCTAGAAAATCTAAAAGACTTAATGTCTAGTGGATTAATGCTAGCCAGCATGGAAGCGAAGGGCTATGCGGGAGAGAGTGGTTGGCGCACTGCCTTTGCTGTAAGGGCAGAAAGACTTAAAGACTAGTTAATAATATAGGAGAACGAAATGAGCAATGAAATAACTTTATCAACCCCAATGGGGACATTATGGCTACCTAAGTTTGTACAGATAGAGGGTGAGCTGAAGTATGAGGTGGGTAACCTTACTAAGGTTACACGTAACAGGGTGCTGACTGCTGTTAGTACTGGCATTGTACATAGTAGGACAGGTGATGCGTACTCAGTAACAAACGCCCTATCTACTATGTACAAGCTACCACTAGTAACGGTAACTGATAAGACTAATGCCCCAAGAGTCCTGCTAAGTCTAATGACTCAGGATAAGATAGTTGAGATAGAAGCGGGCATACTATTATTCGTTGCAGCGAACAGCAAGCACAAACCCTACACATATGAAGGTAAGTTAGATGGTCAGCCGAGCGACACCGCATGGTGGAAGGAGTTAATCCTGCCGCGTAATACTAGTGCGGCAGGTATGCTGCCAGTAATAGAGTCCTGCTTAATGGACGTACATACTGAGGAAATGAAAAGCACTAGGGCTAAGTTAGCGGCAAGGGTAGAGCGAGGAGCTACGTTCTTTTACAGCCCAAGTACAGGAGAAGTACGTGTTAAAGAAAATACCTAAGAAGGTACGTGATGACATACTAGTTCGGGCTAAGAAGTCTGGTATAAAAAAGCAAGGGCTTAAGTCATACGTACGTGGGTACATGCAAGTATACAATAGGAAAAGAAATAAGGAGAGGGATGATGCTAACTAAAGCAGATAAAGTAGCGTTTCAGAGTGATAATATAACACTACATCATTGGTACAGATGTCGCATGGTACACCACTATAAGACGTTTAATACTATGGACGTAATGAATAGGAGACTGATAGCAAGGACTATAGTAGGGCAGTACGTGGGTGTAGACCGTTTAAGTGATGAGGCTATCGCCTTGCGTAAGTCAAACTGGAAGGCGGGTACAACTGCGCAGCAAAACCTTATCCACCAGAAGCAAACGGACTGGTACAAGGTGATGCATATAACAGAACAACTTGCCGACCGCGCACCTATACATGAGAAGTATGTGTTGCACCTCCAACCATTGGGTGATACCACAGCACCGACTACTTATAGAGAGATAGGCAGCGTCAATAGAGTAACACCGGATGAACCAACAATATAAAGGAGAGGAACAATGATTAGTGAAAGCGACCACCGTAAGACAGTAGAAGAACTTGAAATATTGATAAGCAGGTACGAGGAGCTAGTAGAGGCACTGGTTGGAGACAATGGACTGGGTAGATATACCCATGAGGAACTACTAGATTTTATTCAAGACCTATTAAAGGAGTATCAGAAATGAGTAATCTAAGTAACAGAATAGAAAAGCTATCAGACAGAGACTTAGTAAGTGAGCTTGTTAAAGTAGCTGAAAGGTTTGACCCAGAGTCAATGCCATACGAAGTTATATATGAAGCAGTATCAAGAATGAATAGTGCAAGCGTGAAAGAAAGTACTAGGTGGTATACTGAGAGCTAACTAAAAGTCACTATTAAATGGTGTGTTAGCCTCAGGCATCTTACGATTTATCAACGTATGATATGTTGAGATGCGCATTACTTTAGCGCATGCTTTCTGTCTCATGTCTGCCATCTTACTAGCTACAGAAAACAACTCGTCTACAGGTATGTTTGTACCAGTACGAGTAGTACCCACTGCACCTACAGTATGGTAGTAGAGCCAATGCAACCCACCATGCCGCGCTACTTCTTCTAAGTACCCAGCGGTTACATCTGTAGCAGCAGTGAAACGTGACGTGCTTTCTATACCTATAGCTGGCTGTGCGTAGTGTTCAGCACCTAACCCTGTGTCATACACCGCTACATCTGAGGCTGGCACAATCTGTGTACCGATACCTACTGTACTACGACCAGAGACAACACCTACAGCTACCATAGCATTGCGTAATGCGTTACCTATCTGTGCGTTATTCCTGTAACCACCTTCAGCATACACAAACTCTTGTAGAGAGTCCCATGATACAGGCACACCTATAGCTGTAGCGTGTTCTAGTATGAGTGTTTTCTGCCGCGAGAACTCTTGTTCGTACTGTGCTTGCGTAGTAGTTTGCTTTGCCGAGTTAATAGTAATAACACATCCTGTAGTCTGACCTGTTACTACGTCACCATCAACAAAGTCTGCGTATCCTGACTCCAAATCAAATAAACCTTGAGTAACTACATCACTTGAGTTAGTAGTAAACCCTACGAGCTGCATACGCCTTAGTCCATCAGCACTATGGAAGTCCTCACCAAAGTCCCAAGGCGTAGAATCTACGGACACATCATAAGATGAGTCACACTTAGTTGTTAAGCTATATGAAGTGTGTCTCGCTATCTCTTGTGCAGGGAACACTACCCCGTACTGTGCGTCTGAGAACCGCCCACTTACCTCGTCACCAATCAAGTTAACAGCGCCGAACATTTTGTAGTTGAGTAAGTAATCTACAAAGTTTACACCGCCGCTACTTTCTGGGTCACCCGCATCGTAAGTCTCACTAACCAAGCTACTACGCCCATCATCCTGAGTAATGTACATAACAGGTGTGTGGTTGTAGCCCTGCGCCACTTCGAGTAGCTGCCCTTTAGTATCAGCCGCAGTAGCAGTACTAGACTGGTTACTAGTAAAGCCCTGTGTTAGGAAGTCTATACGAGTTATGTTGCTAGCAGGGTCGAAGCCCGTACCTACTTGCGCTATCTCACTAGCGTTATCCACCATGCCACTACCCGCAGCGAGTGTACCGCCGTTTGCTGTAGCTACAGCAGCGAGTGAAGGTAGTACTACTAATGTTTGTACACCGGAATTCACACTATCGGATTGACTGAATTGAAACTTGCAGTAGTTTGCTACGTTGTCCGCATTATAAAGTCTTATCTCAAAGTCATCACTAGTAAAGTACATGTTAGTACGTACCTTAAAGTGTAATGGTATGTCGCCTGCTATATCTACGGTTGTGTTCTTAACACCTTCCAGTATGCCTGCACCTGTATTAAAGAAACCCATACTAGAAGAAGCACCATGTAGCCGCGCCCAATCTGTAGGCGGCTCAAACACAGTAGCACCAGCCGCGTTAAGCTCATGGGAAAGCCAATGGAAATCCCACATGTAACATCTTGATACCAAAGCCATAGGCTTATATGCAATGTCATATGGGTGGTTACGAGCAGGGTCTAAAGCACTACCCGACCATGAACCAGAGGCTTCAAGTTCACCCTTAAACAAACCTTCAAAGCCAGTACCGTAGTTCACTGCTGTTGTACTAGCCTCACCTATAAATAATTGTGGGGTTATGTTATTCCATTCACCAGTAAGAGGCATGTCATTAGGTTCTGATACTGCGTCCCCATTATAAAAGTAATTGACAGCGGCGGTTTCAATAGCTGAGTCAGCATCCCAAAAGTCCTGTACATCTACAGCGGTGCAGCCGAATAGAGCTACTTGCTTAAACTCTATGGCTTCACTATCAAAAGCACTATCACTTGTCCCGCCGCCCATAATGTTCATGTAGTTCTTAACTGCATATGCGTTAACTGCTTGACCGGGACCACCTACACTTTCGTCCTCTACCATCACACCATCTATGTATAGTTTAACTCTATCATTAACAGAGTCATGCAAGAACAGTATGTGAAACCAAGTGTCGTTGTTAGCTAGAGGTGTGTTGTAATCTATACGTGCTGAGAAGCTACGGAAATACATACGAAGCGCAGTAGTACCGTTCGTTTGGAATGTGAAGCCGTTGCTGCCGCTACCATCCGCACTGTTAGTCTGCCTGAATATGTACTTCGTAGTGTTTCGACTGCCGTTGTCTATGCGAAAGTAACCAGAGAATAATCCTGCTTCGGAGGTAGTTTCTAAGTCTGAAGTAAACGCAGTAGCATTTCTAAATACGTTATCCGCACCCCAAGGCAAGGCATGTGAGGGATACACCGCACCATCTACTACTGAGCCTGCGATTGAGGATGCGATTGAAGCAGAAGGTTCTCGTGCTACTGGGTTTGTTAATGACATGTTTTCACCTAAGCAAATTTTTATAATAGTAACATTAGGTCTTGCACTACGGAACAACTAAGCGTATATTGTATCCATACGTATAAGGAGCGTACATTAAATGGACAGACTAACCATAGACTTTGAAACCTATTACGATAGTGAGTACTCACTCACTAGTCTCTCATACCCTGAGTATATACTACACCCTGTGTTCCAAGTAGTAGGTGTATCCGTTAGTAAAAACGGTGGCACACCTGATAACTTTACTGGTTCTCATGCAAGGACTAAGGAATGGCTCAAGCAATACGACTGGGAAAACTCTATATGTGTTGCGCACAATGCTCACTTCGATGCAGCTATTATGGCATGGGTATTCGACATATACCCTGCTAAATACTTCTGCACTATGCAGGCATCACGCCCCTACGTATCACCATACAGCCGCAGCGTATCATTGGATGCATGTACCTCACACTATGGCATTGGCGTTAAAGGTAAGGAAGTGTTGAACGCTAAGGGTATACGCCGCGAGGCATTCTCTGATGAACAGATGGCACAGTACATGCTGTATTGTGACAACGATGTAAAGATTACCGACAAGCTCTACTGTGTACTAACAGATGACGAGTGCATGCCAGTAGACGAAAGGGATATAGTCAGCCTAACTATACGGAAGTATGTAAACGCACAGCTAATGGCTGATGAAGAGTACTACTTAGAAGAGATTGAAGCGCACAAAGAAAACAACAAGAAGATTATAGAAGAGAGTGGGATAAGTAAGTCAGTACTTGGGTCTAACCCACAGTTTGCTAAAGAGCTAGAGAAACGTGGCATCCCTGCCCCTAAAAAGATAAGCCCTACTACTGGTAAAGAGACGTTCGCACTAGCTAAAGGTGATGCTCCATTTAAAGCAATCATGTACGGCTCAGGTGAGGAAGTACGTAAGCTATGTGAAGCACGGCTAGCTGTTAAGTCTACGCAGACAGAGACAAGACTCCGAAGGTTTATAAGCATAGCTTCTGTAACAGGCGGCTTATTCCCTTGCGCCCTATCTTACTGGGCTGCTAAGACAGGTAGGTTTGGAGGCACAGACAAGACCAACTTGCAGAATATGAAACGTGGTGGTGCGTTGAGGAAAGGACTAGTAGCACCTGATGGGTACGCAGTAGTGGCGGGTGACTTGTCACAGATTGAAGCGCGTGTAACTGCTGCCCTTGCAGGGCAATGGGATTTAGTATCAGAGTTTAAAGCTGGTGAGGATGTGTACTCATCATTCGCTTCCATACTATACGACAAGCCAATTAATAAAGATGAACACCCAAACGAGAGATTCATAGGTAAGACATGCATCTTGGGGCTTGGCTACGGGATGGGGGTCAACAGGTTCTCTGAACAGTTGGCATCTATGGGACACGAAGTTACCCCTGAGTTTGCCGAGCTAGCAGTACAGACTTATCGTAAGTCTTACAGTAAGATAAGAGCATTATGGTATGAGTATAACAACGTACTTGATGCTATGATTGCTGGACAGGAAGTAAGGTTCGGACCGATAACTACAGGTAAAGATTGTATTAACTTACCTAATGGTATGAAACTTATATACCATAAACTGAGTAAGGATAAATCTACTGGCAACTATACATATATGTATGCGGGAAAACTAGAATACATATATGGTGCTAAGCTAGTGGAGAATGTAGTGCAAGCATTAGCACGTATTATAATAACCCGTGCTGAACTAACACTAGCTGAGTACGGTATGTACGCATGCTTATCAGTACACGATGAACTTGTATTCGTTATTGAGCATAGGCTAGTAGATAAAAGTAAAAGAGCAATAGAGATTGTGATGAACAAAGCACCATCGTGGTTGAAAGAGTTACCTGTAGCATGTGAAGTGCTAAGTGGTAGCAACTACGCTGAGTGTAAGTAACACTATAGTCCTCTACCCGTGCCATTGCCGTAAGCTGTTAGCGGTCGCCTAGGGGGAGGGGATACATTATGATATACCTAGGCGTACGTTCCTACCCATCCGGTGGCATGGGGTAAGCAGCAGCCACCACAATTTTGTTGGGTAGTATCTAATAGGATATTATCGTTACATAACCGTACCCGCTATAGGAGAAGGCAGTAATGAGTCAAGCATGGAGCTTTAGTAGACTTAACAACTTTGAGTTATGCCCGAAGAAATACTATCACCTTATGTATAAGAAGGATGTGTTTGAGGCTACTAACGATACCCTTAGGTACGGTAACGAGGTACACAAAGCATTGGAGCTACGTGTCAGTAAGAACAAACGACTGCCTATGCATCTCACACACTTAGAAAAGTTTGCGGCTAAGTTTGCTAAGCCAGCTAACAAGCCTGATGAAATACTAGTAGAGCAGCAGCTAACTATTAACGAGCAGATGGAGCCTGTTGGTTGGTTCGACAAAGATGCATGGTGTCGCTCAATAATTGATTACCTAGCTATCAAAGGTACTAGCGCACTGCTTGTTGATTACAAGACTGGTAAACAGAAAGATGATTTTAGTCAGATGTTTTTAGCAGGAGCTATGTTGTTCCTATATAGACCTGACCTAGAACGTATCACTCTTACTTACTGGTGGATTAAAGACCGTAAGTTTTCAAGTGAGTTAATACTGCGTGAGGATATGCAGTCAGTATGGAATGATTTCCTGCCGCGTGTAGCAGCTTACGAGAAAGCACATAAGACAGATACATTTCCTAAGCGTCAGAACTTTACATGCAAGAACTATTGCGCAGTAAAGGACTGCCCGCTCAACGGATTATAAGGAGAGGAACGTGACACCAGAAGGGACAGTAAAGAAAAAAATTAAAGGTATGCTAAAGGAGTATGGATGCTACTACTACATGCCAGTTAGTAATGGTATGGGCGCACCGCAGCTAGACTTCTTCGCTATTGTAGGAGGGATTGCTATAGGCGTAGAAGCAAAGGCACCGGGAAAGAAACCTACCGCAAGACAAGAGTTAACCATGCAGGAAATGAGAGACGCTGGTGGTTACGCTTGTGTATGTGATGGAGACATGGAGAAGTTTGAGCAGTGGCTTGTAGGTATAGTACTGCTGAGTAAGACATTAGAAAAAATGGAAGGCTATTAACGCTATGCATAACGTAGTTATAAGTGAGAAACATAAGCGTGTTATGCTTCCGTATGAACAGAGAGCGGCAGCTATTTTTCATAACGCCAAAGAAGTTGATTGGCAGAAAGCTAAATGGTTGGCTATTCCTCATGGCTTAGAGGAAACAAAGTTGCTTAATAATATGGGGTACGAGATACCTAACCCCATACTTAGCTATTACGACTGGTCAGGTGTAACCCCATTCGACACACAGAAGTCCACCGCAGTCATGCTAGTAAGCAACCCAAGGGGGTATGTACTTAACAGTATTGGTACTGGTAAGACATGCTCCGCTCTATTTGCCTTTGACTATCTTAAGAGCCTCGGCTTAGTTAAGAAAGCACTGGTAGTAGCACCGCTGTCCACTCTTACGTCTGTGTGGGAGAAGGAGGTATTCAGTAGGTTCTCACATTTAGAATCTATTGCTCTGTTCGGAACTAAAGCCAAACGATTAAAGCTACTAGATGTAGACTCAGATGTATATATTATCAACCACGATGGTGTAGGTACTATACAAAAAGAGCTGGCGGAAAAAGACTTTGATGTAGTAATCATAGACGAGCTTGCTCTTTATAGAAACGCTAGTACCCGCAGGTGGAAGATGCTAAAGCCTATAGTAGACAAGGCTAAGTATGCATGGGGATTAACTGGTGCGCCAACACCTAATGAACCTACTGATGCATGGGGACAGGTGAGGTTACTTACACCTGACAGAGTGTCCTATGCTAGACGTAGGTTTCAACAACAGGTTATGCGTCAGGTCTCTACATTCAGGTGGGTACAAAGACCAGAAGCTAATGACATAGTGTATGAGGCTATGCAACCTGCGGTTAGGTTCACCCGTGATGATAGCTTTGACATGCCCCCTACTACCTATGGGTACAGGGACTCAGCTATGGAGGCTGAACAAAAGAAGCTATATAAGAACATGCTCGACAACTTTGCAGTGGAGGTAAGGCAGAAACAAGTTACTGCTGCGAACGAAGGAGTAAAGGTAAGTAAGCTATTACAGATAGCATCAGGGTTTATATACAGCAGTGACGGCAAGCAGAAGATAATAAAAAGCCTGCCGCGTTTCAAGCTCTTGATTCAGTTAATAGAAGAGGCGAATGCTAAGGTAATTGTCTTCACTCCATTTAAGTTTTCTGTTAACATGCTAGGTACGGTGTTGGGAAATTACTATGACGTTGAGTGCGTTAACGGTGACACTCCAAAGGCTGAAAGGGATAGGATATTTAACGCCTTTCAGACCAGTAAGAAACCGGAAGTTATTGTAGCGCACCCTGCGTGTATGGCGCATGGACTAACACTTACCAAAGCAGATACTGTGGTTTGGTTCGCACCCGTGTGGTCAACAGAAATATATGAGCAAGCATGCGGACGTATCACAAGGGCTGGGCAGAATAAACACACTCACATCCTGCACATAGTAGGCTCACCTATAGAGGAAAAGATTTACAAAAGACTAGCAGCGAAACAAAAATGTCAGGGCATACTTCTTGACATGTTTAAGGAAGGGACATGATGAAAATAGATGATGCGATAACAGGTTATATAAGACTAAGGGACAAGAAAGAAAAGATGCAGCGAAAGCACAAGGACGAGCTTGCTGGCATAGTAGAGAGCATGCAGAAAGTAGAAGCATGGTTAATGCGTGAGTTTAACAGTCAAGGTATTACTGAGTCTAAGAACGGAGTAGGCTCTGCGTTCATACAGAACAATGACTCATGTACTGTACAAGATAGGGAAGGATTCCTTGAGTTCTGCAAGGAGAGTGATAACTATGAGCTTATGGATATACGTGCTAGTAAGCCAGTTATCCGTGCTTATATGGAAAACTTTAAAGAGATTCCTACGGGAATTAAATACACACAACGCGATGTAATTCGCATAAGGAGAAAGTAATGGGCGAAGTAATTTCAGTAAACGATAACGTACCCGCAGTCCTACAGAGTGCTTTTGGTTCAGACCAGAATGATGACCTTAGCTCTGGTCTATCAGGTGGCTTTGGTGTTATGTCAATCAAGGGTAGTAAGTTCCGAGCTAAGTTTGGTGGTGATAGCACCCTGATAACTAACGAGGATGGTGACCCTAAGGCTAGCCTTGAAGTAATCATACTAAAAGCTAGCCCGCATGTAGCTAAGACTTTCTATCATGGTGACTATACTGAGGGTTCTAGTTCTGAGCCTGACTGCTATAGCCTTGACGGTGAGAAGCCATCAAGCAAGTCGCCTGATAAGCAAGCTGACCTATGTGCCATCTGCCCACAGGCTAAGTGGGGTAGTAAGAAGAACGCTAAGGGTGATGACATTAAAGCATGCGGTGACTCACGTAGGGTAGCAGTAGTTCCGGCGGGTGACGTAGACAATGAACAGTGGGGCGGACCGATGTTGTTACGTATTCCTGTCATGTCATTAGGTGACCTAGCTACATACGGTCGTGCAATGAAAGCAAAAGGCTTCCCATATAACACGGTAGTTACGCGCCTGTCTTTTGATACTGATGTTGCTTACCCCAAGCTAATGTTTAAGGCTGCACGTCCGGTTGATGAGGAACAGGCAGCGGCTATGATGCGGCATTTTGAGAGCGGCAAGCTAGACAGTATCCTTTCCGAAGAGCGCGAGGTAACTGCCAAGACAGCTTCTAATGTCGCAGCTTCTAAGCCTAAGACAGAGCTGAAACCTAAGGCTACAGTAGATACAGCTTTTGATGAAGAGCCTGCCCCCACTAAAGCAGCGCCAAAGAAAGCTAAGAAGAAAGCACCCGCTAAGATTAAAGCCGTTGAAGCGGAAGTTGTTCCAGATGCCCCACCCACCACCACCGCAGACTCAGAGCTAGACTCAGAGCTAGACGATTTATTTGCAAGCATGGAAGGTGACAGCTAAATTAGGGTATTAGTGTGGGGGTATAGATGTACATCCTTAGTGGGCGTACACTACCCTCACACTTCTTTGGAGCAGTAAATGGATACGCGAGAGTTTTTAGAAAGAGTATTGCCGTTAGAAGGTGGGGATTATTTTGGAGCTTCTATCGGACCGAACAACAAGTATGCACAGACAAAACTAGAATCACTAGATGCGTTAAGCGCATACATAGAAGGTAAGAAACAGCAGCACCACAATGTTTTCTTTGCCACAGGTACATACACAGAGCAGCGGCTTGCAAAGGACACGCAGTTTAAGAAGGCTCTATATGTTGACATTGACACAGGTACAGATAAGCCATACTCAACTAAGAAGGAAGCAGTAGGTGAAGTAGCTAGGTTTATTAAAGAGAGTAAGTTTCTTAAGCCTTCTATCATTGTAGATAGCGGCAATGGAGTACACGTTTACTGGACACTAGATAAGCCAGTAGCCCTAGAGACATGGGTAACACTAGCTAATGCGCTTGAGTCTATGTGCGAACAGCACAACCTTCTTGTTGATAGTAAAGTAACAACAGACGCAGCTAGAATACTTAGGGTACCCGGTACAGTTAACTATAAGAATACTGACGACCCTCGTAGGTCTACAGTACTAATGTCCACTACTACTGAGTACCCAGTAGCAACAGTTAGTCAGTCATTAATAGGTACTACTAGTACAGCTTTAGAGTTACTAAAAGGTACGGTGTCTGATGATTTAGATATGGACACAAAGTATGGTGATGAACCTAGGTTCGCCGCGCATATGATTGAGAAGTGTGGCGTACTAGGAGACACTAACTTAACAGGTGGGGAAGGTCAGGACGAACCCTTCTGGATGTTCCAGCTACAGCTACTAGCTTTCTGTGAAGACGGACATGATTACCTACACACTATGTCTGATGGACACGCTTCATATGACTTCAACCGTACCGAAAAGAAGTTCGCTATACAGAAACAAAAAGTTATAGAAAAGAAAGTCGGACCAATCTTATGTAAGACGCTAGGAAAAAGTGCGCCGGACAAGTGCCGCACTTGCCAATGGAACGGACACATAAGCACGCCACTGCAACTGGGTAAGGTCGCATCAGATGTACCTTATGGCTGGAAACAAGACGACAAGAATGTTTACCGCCGCATGCACAGCACCAACAAAGAGACAGGGGAAGATACCAGCGAATGGATTAAAGTTCTTAACCTAACCATACATGACTTCTCTATGTATCGAAGCACAGGTGCTGCTGGCATAGACACAGTATGTGAGTACACACTTAAGATTAACAACACTGAGTCACGGTTATCAATGCCTATTACTGACTCTTTCATACGTAACACAGAGTCGGAGCTACAAACTAAATACGGTGTGGCTCTGTCTAATCCAGAGGCTAGACAATTTAAGGATTTGATTGTGGCATTCCAACAAGAGATGAGCAGGGCGCGTAACGTAAGGTTACTAAGTAGTTCACTTGGCTGGCAGGACATAGGTAAGGATAAAACTTTTGTACTACCAAGCGGTGCAGCTAAACCTGACAATACAACTGTGCCAGTAGTTTTCCGTGACACTAATATGGGCAAGACTTATACCCCTACAGGTGAGCGGCAGAAATGGATAGAGGTAGCACACGCCCTTACCGCACAGGATAGACACGCTAATAACTCTGCTATCCTAGCCGCGTTTGCTGCGCCTCTAGTTAGATTTACTGACGTTAATAGCTGTCTACTATCTGTGTACTCTCAAGGTTCTGGTACTGGTAAGTCCACCGCTATCATCACAGGTCAAGCCGTATGGGGACACCCTGTTCAGGGAGTAAACTCTTTACAAGATACCCCCAACTCAGTTATCCATAAGCTAGGGTACATAAATAACTTACCCGCTTACTGGGATGAAGTTAGGTTAGGTAAAGACCCAAGAAACTTTCTTAATATGATATTCCAACTGAGTCAGGGTAAAGAACGCAGCCGACTTAATGTAGATATTAAGCAGCGAGAGACGGGGACGTGGCGGACTATGTTATGTGTTGCTACTAACTCATCCATACGTGACCATGCTGACCTTATAGACGCGGGTACTACTGCTAGTAAGCTACGAATATTTGAGGTAGAGGCTGACAAAGTAACGGATGATGTGAAGCTAGATATACAGCCTATGGCTCTGCATGACAACTATGGACACATTGGTGTTGAGTATGCTTCATGGATAGCGGCTAACCAGCCAGCCGTATCAGCTACAGTATCTAAATGCAGAGACATGCTGAAGAGCAAGTTAGAAGCACATGAAGACGAGAGGTTCTGGATAGCCACTGCTAGTTCCCTGTTAGCTGCGGCTGTACTATCTAGTAAGTTAGGCTATACGAAGATAGATATTAAGGGGTATACGTTATGGATAATGGAAAACTACAAAAGAATGCGCGTGGGAGTACGTGAAGTAGACTTTGATAAAGAACTATCAGCACAGGACTATGTGACTGAGTACATGAGCAGTTATGCAGGGCAGTTTACTGTGACTGACCAACTGTCCTCACTCAAAAACAAATCGTTTGGGATGATACATAGCCAGCCTAAGCACGGAGCTATACTTGGGGTTATAGGTAACAACGATAACCGCGCACGTATAGTTAAGAAGCCTTTCGTTAAGTGGCTATATGAAAGCGGCATAGACCCTACAGTAACCGTACGTACGCTTATAGAAGGCGGGGCTACCGAGGCTAAGGCTCAGTACTCCGGCGGTGTACAGGGCTACACAGGGCGTATGAAGTGCCTTGAGTTTGGTTTGCCCTAGTCTTCTACCGTACTGTACTTTTCACGGGCGGCTATGCCCTCAGGAGTATCAGAGTAGTAGCCGCCTTTAGTTAGCGCCTGACGCTTCTTGCTCTGCTTAAGTCCCTGCTTAACACTTGAACTTCTCTTCCTTTGTGAAGCTGGAGCATCTTTGTTGTACTGCCGCATAGCTGCTATTATCTTCGCCCTATCTGATGCTGAGTCAGCTAGAGCTAGCTCAGTACTGAGCTTTCTCCATTTGTCCTGCCAATACATTTCCCATTTTGTGTTGGCTCTTCTAGCTTCATACGTAGCAGATACTGCTCTTGAGTTAAGACCCAATGCCTTCGGTATGCTGTCGCTCCAAAAGCTAATGTCTTCCGGCGCTGCTATTTTCCTACCCTTAAAGTCAGTAAGCCCATTTACTTTCATGTCTATACCCTTAGCTAGGTTACGCACTGCACCTATCGGCGCGGCTTCACCTACAGCCTTAAGGATTTGACCATCAAGAGCATGACCACCAGCATTGATAAGACCCTGACCTATGTTAGCGAACGGTCCGAAAGCAACAAGCCCAATCAGGCTAGTTAATTCAGCCCCTTCCGATAGCTGCTTACTACGACCGAAAGCTAAGTTGTTAATGCCGAGCTGTCCGTGTGCATTGAGTCCAACTATATTAGGCAGTCCGTATAGCACTACGTCTATAGTCTTAGGAGATATACCAACTCCATCCATAACACCCCGCATCCACGTTTCTACGTCTTCGTCATCTTCTCTCAACCCCGCCGCGCTTAAGGCTTGCATAAAGCCCCATACTAGCATCCGAACTGGTTCCATAAGTAAGCCACCAGCTACGCCAGAAGCCATCGTATGGCTAAGGACAATACCAGCAACTAGCTTAGCACCAGCTAGTTTTTCTAGGTCTGTCTTACCATTCAATGCTTTACCCATACCATGCCCAAGCATTTGATACACACCGAGAGGGTACATCTTAAACATAAAAAGGGTTTTCTTAAGTGCGCCACCCTTGAACAGGTCAGGTCTGTTAAGCAGAGAGTAATCAAACTGTGTGAACCTAACAGCATCTATTACTTCGTCTATGTTCCCACCAGTTGGAGTAGGGATACCGTTTTTATCTTCAGCAGTTGTACCATTAAGCTCAGCGGCTGCGAGTCCCATAACCATGCGGTTAACAGTTTCAATAGAAGACGGAAGAGTTCTAGCAATATTGAATATGTTGTTACTACTATCAGTGTCTTTACCAGTAACAGTATCCATCAGTTCTTGTATAAACGTACTATCAATAACATTCTGGTCAGCTAGTAACTGTATGACCGCCCTATCTTTAGGCTTTAGTCCAGCCATCATAGCTTCAAATACTTCTTGCTCACTACCTGAAACACCAAAGTCTACTGATGCAAGACCTTCGTACCAAGACTTCATCACCTTACCGTAAGCTGTTGACAATGCCTTACGTGATTTAAGTACACCGTTAAGCCCACCCTTACCATCAGTCATGGTAGCCAAGTGTGGTAACCCTAATAACCATGGTTGTGTGGCGTTCATAATAGAGTAGTGCGGTGATGCTAAGAACCACATGAACCCAATTTTACCTACGCTAGCCTCAGCCAGACTACTACGTCTAGCAGTTATAGCGTTTGAGTCTCGGCGTTGTATCTCTTTTAAGAGCTTGGCTCTTTCCAAAAGTATCTCTGCACTGGGGGCTTTAGGCTCATACTCTTTGTCATCTTTAGTCAGGTTTTTCATTTGAGTGTAAGCAGCTTCACTTTCAGTTGCTGTCTTAGCATCCGCAATCTGCCAGCTACTAGCCCAGCCGTATTCAGCAAAAGCCCTACCCATTTGTGATGTGTCTATACCAGCATAGCCTTTTCTTTCTAGCTGGTTAGCCGCCATAGGGTTATCAGCTAACAACTCTAGTAGCGCACGCTCAAGGTGTGTTCTCATTTCTCCATCAGTAGAGTCAAGGTCTTTCATAAACAGTTTAGCTAGGTCACCTAGCTTACCTTTCATCTGCTGCTCTGGAAGAATCTTTTCAGTAACCATATCCATTGTGTAGCCATCTTTAGCTAGCTTACTTCTTAAGGTTTCTGCTTCTCCTTGTGTTTGTCTCATAGAGAATACGCGCCCTTCAAACTTAACCTCTGTACCATTTATAGTAGCTGAGTTAGTGCGGGCGTTAAGTTCCCATGCTGCGGCGGCGTTCTCTGCTGCCTCAACTGTTTTAAAGTTACGTGTAGACTCTCTGTAACCAGACACTACAAAGTCCCCGTACCGTCTAAAGGGGAAATATGGTCCTTCGATTACGCTCTTACCTATGATACGCTTAGCTGCCTTCACCATGTCATTGTATGCTTCTGGCAAGGATAGGTCGTCAAGCGACTTCTCGTTTCTTGCGGCGAGGAAAGCCTTACGCTGCTTAGCTGATACGTTTTCATCCTTAGCGAGTTTAAAGGAACCCATTAAGCGTTCTAATAGCGCACCAGTTATTTCTTCGCGGCTATCTAGTGTGAACTTAGCCATATCTTTATATAGCTTAGCTACACTCTTACCTTTTTTGGTTTTCATACCAGCGATTTCTTTATACA
>TARA_R110002074_G_scaffold178220_4_pt1 | contig 23068 bp, 24 predicted proteins | sample TARA_R110002074 | Tara Oceans TARA_R110002074 (sample SAMEA4397215) | marine metagenome | biome: Polar Biome; feature: [MIX] marine epipelagic wind mixed layer (ENVO:01000061); material: water (ENVO:00002006), including particulate matter (ENVO:01000060) such as... | depth 10-100 m | reverse complement strand
TTAATGCAAGCGTCACAATTTGTTGAAGTTATTGAGGAACGTCAAGGACTTAAAATTGGCGCTATTGAAGGAGCGGCATACGAAATGGGATTTATAAACAAAGAACAATTTAAAATTTTAGCAGAACCATTAATGAAAAGTGGTTATGGAAAAAATCTTTTAGGGATTTTAAATAAGAATCAATGAATTTTATAGAAACTAAACTAAAGGGCTGTTTTATTATTGAACCAGCTTTGTTTGCAGATGATAGAGGTTATTTTTTTGAATCTTTTAATGAAGAAAGGTTTAATAAGGGTATAGGCACAAATGTTGATTTTGTTCAAGACAATCAATCGTTTTCGCAACATGGGGTAATTAGAGCTATTCATTATCAATTAGGAGAAAATGCTCAAGCCAAATTAGTTAGGGTTTTACATGGAAAGGTAATTGATGTGGCAGTTGATTTAAGAAAAGGTTCTGAGACTTTTGGTCAGCACATAGCGGTAGAATTAAGTGGGGAAAATAAAAAACAGCTTTTTATACCAAGAGGTTTTGGTCATGGATTTTCAGTAGTTTCTGAAACAGCTGAATTTTTCTACAAGTGTGATAATTACTATAATAAAGAATCTGAAGGGGGTATAGTGTTTAACGATGAAACCCTTCAAATTGATTGGAAGATTGAAAGTTCAAAAATTAAGGTTTCTGAAAAAGACATGGTCTTACCTACATTGAATCTAGCAAGATTATGAAAAACATACTTGTTACGGGTGGTCAAGGGCAACTGGCCACCTGTATAAAAGACAGTACCAAAGGAAGTAATGATTTAAATTTTACCTATGTGGATATAAATGAGTTAGACATTACGAACCAGAATGCAGTTAATAGGTTTTTTAATGAAAATAAATTTAAATATTGCATTAATTGTGCCGCATATACTGCAGTAGATAATGCAGAATCTAACCAAGAATTAGCTAAACAGGTAAATGAAATAGGCGCCAAAAATCTTGCATATGCGTGTAAAAATCACAATACGGTTTTAATACATATTTCTACAGATTTTGTTTTCGATGGCAAGCAAACGAATTTTTATACAGAGGAAGACTCTACTAATCCATTAAGTGTTTATGGTGCCACCAAACGTAACGGAGAACTCGCAATAGTCAATTCAATAAAAGAACATTTCATCATTAGAACATCTTGGTTATATTCTGAACACGGTCACAATTTTTTAAAAACAATGTTCAGGCTTGGTTCTGAAAGACAAAATTTGAGTGTGGTTGTAGATCAAATTGGCACACCTACCTATGCAGGTGATTTGGCAAAAGTTATTTTAAGCATAATCCAAGAAGATTCGTCTTTGTTCGGAATTTATCATTACAGTAACGAGGGTGTCTCCAGTTGGTATGATTTTGCAGTTGCAATATTTGATATTAGTAATTTGGATGTGCAAGTTGATCCAATTAAAACTACGGCATACCCAACACCTGCAATTAGACCAAAAAATAGCATAATGGACAAGTCAAAAATAAAAGAAACTTTTAATCTTCAAATTCCATATTGGAGAGAAAGCCTTCAAAAGATGATGACTAAAATGAAATATAAATAAAATGACAAAAGATATTATTATTCTGGCAGCTGGTATTGGTTCTAGGTTAAGACCACTGACCGATAACGTTCCTAAAACTATGGTAAAAGTTAATGGTGAAGCAATTATTGAGCGATTGCTTAATCAAATAGAGAGGGTTGAAAGTTTAAGGGTACATGTTAAAATTGCTTCAGGATATAAAAGTGAAGTATTAAAAAATTTTGTTGAAAAACTTAATATAAACCTTTCAATTGAATTTATTGAAAATGTAGATTTTGATACAACCAATAATATGTATTCTTTGCATTTGGTTTTAAAAGCACTGAAGGAGGATAATGATATTATAATCATTAACGCTGACTGTTTTTATGAAGATAGTATTGTAGAAGATATTATGTTATCAAGTGGGAATCATATAGCAATTGATAAGACTAATTTTAGTGAAGAGTCAATGAAGGTCATGACTACAAACGAGGGTAGAATTATCGGTATGTCTAAAGGTTTTGAGGAAGATAGCAACAACTTTGTTTCGATAGACATATATGGGTTTGATGTTAATTATAAAAATAAAATCTTCAATATATCCTCGACTATTATAAATAATGGGGATTTAAACAGCTGGACGGAAGTTGCAATTGATGTGTTAGCTAAAGACAATCGTTCTAACATAAGGTTTCTTGATATGACAGGCAAGAAATGGATGGAAATTGATAATCATGAAGACTTGAGAAAGGCAGAAGAAATATTCAGATAAAAAATGGATTATAAGGCACTAATATTAGATTTAGATGGAACCGTTTATGTTGATGGAAAACCAATTAAGGATATTGTTTCAAAACTAAATAGACTAAGAGAAAAGGGAGTTACTATTATTTATTTATCTAATAATACCACTGTTAGCCGCTCAGTTTATTATGAAAAACTTAAAAATTTAGGGCTGAATATTACAAGCGGACAAATTGTTACTCCGATAACAATAGCAGGGGCTTATTTAAAAAAGAAATATAAAAAAGGATATACAGTAGGCACTAAAAGTTTTAGAGATGAATTAGAATCTGAATTTGGTATAATTCAAGAAACGGAAAATCCTGAGTTTGTGTTGATAGCATTTGATAATGAAGTGACCTATGAAAAGTTAAAAATTGCCTCTTCTCATATAAATAATGGTATTCCTTATTATATAACCCATATAGACTTAGCGTGCCCCTCGGAAAATGGGCCTATACCAGATTGTGGGTCAATTGCGTTATTAATAGAAAGTGTTACTCGTAAAAAATATAAGTTGGATTTTGGTAAGCCATCAGATGAAATGGCAGCACATATTATTTATTTGGTTCGAGATATTCCTAAAGAAAAGATTTTAATGGTTGGGGATCGTTTGTATACAGATATAGCTTTAGGGAATAAGATGAGGGTTCAAACCTTAGCCGTTATGACAGGAGAAACAAAATTGAAAGATGTTAAAGAAAATACTATCCAACAATTCAGTCCAACCCATAGTGCAGAAACCCTTGCGGATTTTATTGATGGTAATAAACTATAAATTTTAATTTTTTTGAAAATAAAAAGAGAAAATGATATTTTCCCAATTAACCAACTTACCCATAATTTTTCAGGTAGATGAAGATATTTATATTAAGACTAAAGTATTTTTAGAGCGAAATAAACTTTCGTTTAATAGAATTTTAGTGGTTTCTGGGAAATCTGTTTCATTAAGTTACGCATCTAAGATTGCAGCAGCCAGTAATTGGGACAACTATATTTTAGAGGATAATACTTTTGTTGATATAGAAAAATTAAAAAGTATATGTATTGAAGAGGCTTATGATTTAATAATAGCCGTTGGGGGAGGTAAGATTTTAGATTCCGTTAAAAGGGTCAGTTATTTAATTAATATAAACCACCTTTCTATTCCAACAATCATTTCTAATGATGGTCTTATTTCACCTATCGCTGTCATTAAAAATCATACAGGTAAAACAGAAAGTATACCTGGAATGATGCCAATGGGGGTAATAATAGATTTAACAATCATAAGAAATTCCCCAATTAAATACATAAGAGCTGCCGCAGGGGATATTTTATCTAATCTATCAGCTACAAATGATTGGATTCTTGCCCATACTATGGGGAAAGGGCATATTAATGATATTGCTTTTCATTTATCTAGGAGTGCAGCAAATTCAATTGTAAATTTTGAAAAAAAGAATCTTGATTATAAGCCATTTTTACGTCAAATTATACAAGGTCAGGTAAATTCTGGCATAGCTATGTCCTTGGCCGGTAGTAGTAGGCCTTGTAGTGGAAGTGAACACCTATTGAGTCATGCAATAGACTTTTTGGGCTTGTCAGTGAATATACTGCATGGTATACAAGTTGCTTCCATAAGTTTGTTTATTCTACATTTACAAGGAAAACTTTTGGAAGAGCATATTACTTATGCGAGAAGCACCAACATACCACTTTTATTTACAGACTTGTTAATTAATTCAGAAAGTGTACAATTAAAGAAAATGTTTCATAAGTCTAAAGAAATGAGACCTGGGAGGTATACTATTCTTGATACCATTTCAGAGAAGGAATTTATAATGTATTATAATGGCTACAAGCAATATATTGGGACATTAAGGGTTTTGTAGGCAAAATGAAAAACAACGTAATTATATCTTTTTTAAGCGCTAGAGCTAAGTTTCTTGGTAGCATGGGGCTTATTTCCATTTACGCAATAGAGAAAGTAGCGATAGAATCTTCCTTAATGGGTATTAACCTCGCATTTAGCTCAACATGCTTATCACACAGAAAACAATGTAATAGGTCCAATGACAAGTACTAGTCACGCTCAAGGCTTAATTGCAATATACAAAGGCTGGTTGCAATATTTATATAATGAGAATGTTGATGAATTGGTTGATTTGGCTACTGATTTAGATATGTCGGAAGTACAATTTTTAGATAAAGTTGATAATTTGAAAAAAGAATTAAGTCTAAACTACGGAATCTCCAAACTAGGTTTATGCCAAGACCATATTGAAAAAATAGCCTCAATGGTTATGGGTAATGTTCAGGCAGACCTATCTTATAAAGACATAAACAGTATAACGAACATTTTAAAATTATCATTATAATGATAGCAGTAATAATGGCAGCCGGAAAGGGAAGTAGATTGGGAGATTATCCCACTAATTTACCAAAGAGTCTATTACCTTTAAACGATTCAGGAAAAACACACTTAGACTATAATCTCGATATACTTGACGCGTTAGAAATTAAAAGAATTTTGATTGTAACAGGTTTCAACAGTGAACTGATTGAATTGCATACTAGTTCAAATGCTAAGGTAGAAATCATCTATAACCCATTCTGGGATAATTGTAATGTACTAGGCTCGTTATATGCGGCGTTAAATTATATTGATGATGATTTTGTTTTTACATGCAGATACACTGGCCAATCTTAAAATTTGGCAAATGTTAGAGAAAACAAATGGAAACATGGTTTTACCTTTTGAGCGAAAAAAATGTGGGGAAGAAGAAATGAAGGTTGTTCTAGGTGAAAACAATGCTCTTCTTAATATAACTAAAGTAATAGACCCAGAAAAATCTCAAGGCGAATTTTTGGGAATTGCCAAATTTAGCAAGAAAACCGTATCTTATTTTAAACAAAAGGCAGAAGAACTCTTTAAAGAAGGAAATCTAAACCATTATATGGAGTCTGTAGTGCAGAGTGCCATTCAAAATCAGGAAATTGGTATTACCGTAATGGATATTCTAGACAATCAATTTGTGGAAGTAGATTTTGAAGAGGATTACCAAAAAGAAAAACAATTGTTAGGAGCGTAAGAATATGGACAGATTTTTTAAATATTTAACCTTAACCCTGTTTTTACCTTTATGGCATTTACAGAAACTTTTACCAAGAAAAGACAATCTTTGGGTATTTGGTGCATGGAACGGTCAGCGATTTTCTGACAATAGTAAGTATTTGTTCGATTATTCCACCGAAAATAATGATGCTATTCGAGCAATTTGGCTTACAAAAAATAAAGAGGTCCTATTGAAAATTAGAAATCAAGGGAAAGAATGTTATTTTACGAATAGCTTAAAAGGTGCATATTTTAGTTTAAAGGCAAAATACATTATTGTTAGTTCAGGTAAAAACGACATTAATAAACATTTTGTAAATGGAGCTAAATTAATTCACCTTTGGCATGGTAACCCATTAAAAAAAATTGGGTTAGATGATAATTATTCATCAGTAAACGGTTTTTTTTATAGTAAGATTGTTAGATACCTTTTTCCAATGGTGTATGAGTTTAATTACGATTACATGGTGTCTAATAGCGAAATTTTTACGCCATACATGCAATCATCCTATAGGATGAATATTGAACAAATTCTAGAAACGGGTTGCCCAAGAAATGATATTTTCTATTCGAAAACCCCGGATATTTATAATACTGAAATCGTAAAAAAATTTAAAGATTCAAAAATTGTTTATTATTTACCTACATTTAGAAATAGTGCTATCCCTACCAATATTTTTACCCAGGAAGATTATGATGAAGATGAGTTAGAGACTTTTTTGCAAAAAGAAAATATGGTCTTGGTTAATAAAGGACATTTTGTAGAATCAAAAAAAGGAGTCACAACATCGAGTCAAGATTCTAGAATAATCCATTTGAAGGATAGTGATATTATTTCAGATATAAATTTTATGCTTAAAGATGCAGATGCATTGATTACTGATTATTCAAGTGCTTTTTTTGATTTTTTATTAACGGAAAGACCCATAATTTTTTCTGCTTTCGATTTAGAGGAATATATGTCACAATCTAGGGAACTGTATTTTGTTTATGAGAATGCCATTTCAGGGCCAATGGCCAAAAACTGGAATGATATCCTTTTTCATCTTAAGCATATATGGGACGACGATAAAAATATGGAATTGGTAAAACAAAAAAATGTAGTATATAATAAATATCATGATGCCAATAATTCTAAAAGGGTCATGAATGCTATAATGGACCTTACAAAATCGAAATGAAAATTAAATTTTATCTTGTTTTAATTTTATTAGTATTACTTGGGAATTGTAGTAAGGACGAACTTTACACATTAGCTATAAAATCGTTTCCCGATAGAATGGATGATTATACGTTATGGCAGTTAGAACAGTTTGAAGGAATCCCTCAAATGGGCTATATTCTTAGAATGGATGATAGTAAATTAATAGTTGTAGATGGTGGCACCGAGGAAATTTCAGAGTTGGTTTATAATTATATCATGCAGCTTGGTGGAACTGTTCATTATTGGATTTTAACCCATCCTCATAAGGATCATGTTGGAGCACTGAACCACCTTTTATTAAAAAAATCTAATATAATAATCGACAAAGTACTGCATACAAGGTTAGATTTAGAATTGATAAAAATTCATGAACCTAGTTCACACTCATTTATCAAAGATTTTTATGCAATTTTGGAAGATTCTGGGATTCAACAGCTTGACCCATTAATTGGCGAAAAATTAGATTTAGGTGAAGGGGTCGGATTAAGAATTTTAGGAAATAGAAATCCTGATATTGTAGCTAACATAGTTAATAATTCTTCACTTGTCTTTCAAATTACAAGTAAATCTAAGACGGTATTATTTACTGGCGATTTAGGTGTTGAAGGGGGCAATAGGGTGTTACAGAATAACGATCCTGAAATATTACGATCTACTCATGTGCAAATGGCACATCACGGACAAGATGGTGTTACAAAGGAATTTTACGAAGTAGTAAACGCTAAAACAGCACTTTGGCCTACACCTTTGTGGTTATGGGAGAATAATATCGATGCTAAAGGTATTAACACGGGACCTTGGAAAACACTTATAGTAAAAAATTGGATGGATGATTTACGTATAGCTCAAAATATAGTTGCTGGTATTGAAGGAACATCACAAATAGATTAAAATAATGGCTACTGTATCTAAGAATATTTTTTGGCAGTCTATTGCTGCATTTCTACAGATATACACCGGTGGTATTGTTTTTATTCTTCTGGCTAAAATCATGACTATTGAAGATTTTGGAATCTTAACATTTGGTTTCTCATTTTCAACTTTATTGGCAACTTGTTTAGATTTTGGGCAATCATTGATGATTATGAAGGATTATCCTCAAAAATTATTTCCTTCTTCGGCTTATGTTTTGAATTCTATGGCGCAAAAAATTGTCTTAATTTTGGTTTTTTGTACGCTGTTTTTTATTTATTTGGTTATTTTTTATTCGGGTGAGTGGCTCGTTATTGGGCAACTTTTTATTTTATTTGCTATAGTTAGTGCTTATGTGCTTTATTTACAAGCTGTATTACGCGTAAACAATAGATTTAAAGATGCTGCATTATCTATAACTACGTATGCCATAGTTATTTCTATACTAGTTTATTTAGTTTATATAAGGCAATTAAACACGGTTCAGTTTATAACCTATATGATTGTTGCTAGACTATTTCAATTAGGAATTACCGTTTTATTCTGCAAAGAATTTTTTATAAAAAATTGGTTTAGTGCGGCCATACAAAGGCACTTGCTTAAATACAGTTGGTCTTATGGCGCACATTTTATTTTTGGAACTTTTTATTTTACTGTAGACACCCAAATTATCGCATTGCTATTAACGGCAGAAGATGTTGCTTTGTATCAATCTATTTTCAGAATCATCTATATATTTCTAATTGTTTCAGATGTGGCGTCAAATGTTCTTTTGCCTTATCTCTCATCTAAATATGCAAAAGATCAAACTATAGATGAATTATCAGGAAATATTCTTTATTTGCTAATGGTTTTGGGCTGTTCTTTATTTTTGTTTTTCACTTTCTTCTACAAAGAAATAATAACAGTTCTTTATACACCAGAATATATTAAAGCATATCCACTTGTTCTTCCTTTAAGCCTTGTTATTTTATTAAGAACTACTTCCTCTATTTATGGTACATTACTTACTATCTCAAATAATCAGGTAAATAGAGTGAAAGTTGTATTTTTAAGTATGGTTTCTAGTATAACCCTTAATCTTGTACTAATACCTCACTTTGGCATTGTAGGATCGGCCTGGATTAGTGTTGTCGTTCATTTATTATTGTTTGCCGGATATCAATGGTACTCCAAGAAAGATTTTCCTAAAATAGCGCTTTTTACATTTGTTAACGGAAGTATTGTTTTGACAACGTTTATGTATATCGTCGTAGAAAGAATGCTTGATTTGCAGAACACCTATATAAGCGCTGTATTGTATGTACTTTGGGGAATATCGATGTTTTTTTTAATGAAGAAACATCAAAAACTAGCTATACTTAACCAAATACTCAAAGATAAGGGAGTAGTATAATTTAATATAAAATGTATAGATTATTACGAAATCCATTATATATCTATTTAATAGGTTTTACCTTGTCTTTTTTGGTCTATATTCTTAATTGGAGCGCCCTATATCCTGAGATAAGCACTTCGATGATTATTTTCTTTACGATTACTTTTTTCTGTTTTGGATGTTTTGGTCTTGCCATGAGCTATCTAAAATTAATTCAAAAAACCTATTCTAAAACAAAAACCAAACAGATTATTATCTCTGCGTTTACTCTTTTGTTTTTTTATTTTATTGAATTTATTATCGAAGGAGATATTCCGTTGGTTTCTAAATTATTGGGTAGAGCGGGTGTGCATTATATGGAATTTGGCATACCCTTATTACATGGGGTTTTAATCTCCTTTAATTCTTTCTTAATAGCTCATACCTTCTCCACCTATTTGTCAACCAAAAATAAACTTTTATTAAAAATTTATTTTCTTTTATACATTCCAGCATTGCTATTTTTTAGCAGAAGTATTTTAATGTTAGGGTTATTAACTTCTGTATTTATCTATATACATTATTCTGAAAAATTAAAACTTAAGAATCAGTTGAAGTTAGTTTTTTTGGGTGTTGTAGCACTTTATTTGTTTGGTGTTTTAGGGAATTTAAGATCCGGAGGCGATTATATTTATGAGCAAAGTAAGGCAACTGAAAAATTTATGAAATCGTCTATCCCCAAAGAGTTTTATTGGACCTATTTATATGTAGCCTCACCATTAGCAAATTTCCAAAACACGGTAAACAAAACTGAAAAGGTTAAAAAAGACTTTGTGGGTTTTATTTTTTACGAGAACCTGCCACAGATTATATCTAAAAATTTTGGTCAACCGTTACAAATACCGCAAAGAGATTTGGTTAGGTTAATCCCTTGGTTAACGGTTGGTACCACCTATGCCAAATCTGTCTCTTACTTAGGCTGGCTGGGACCTTATCTTCTCTTTATATTAAATTTAATCGTTTATTTAGTAATTATAATGTTTATGGTGCCTAGACGTAGTAATTATCATATTACAACTTTGTCAATTTTATCCGTAATTATTTTGTTAAATATTTTCGCCAATATGTTAGTGGTAACAGGCATATCTTTTCAACTTGCGTATTGTGTCATTTTCGCATATTTTGAGCGAAAGAAATTTGTACTAAAAACATGATGATATCGGTGTGCATGGCTGTTTTCAACGGCGAAGAGTTTATAAAAGAACAATTAGATTCTATATTGTTGCAATTAGGGAAGAAAGATGAAGTTATTATTTCAGATGATGGATCTACAGATAAAACGCTGGCCATTATAGAATCATATAATGATACTAGAATTAGCACCTATTATTCTGGAAAAAGAAGTATAATCAAAAACTTTGAAAATAGTTTAAAGAGGGCAACAGGAGATGTCGTTTTTCTTGCTGATCAAGATGATATATGGTACCCAAACAAAGTAGCAATAACACTATCTTACTTAAATGACTATGATTTGGTTTTTTCTAACGCTTCTGTATTTAAGGCAAATACCAAACAATCTTACTTGCTTTATGAAAAAGGGGTGTCTAGAATTGGGTTATTTCGAAATTTTGTAAAGAATAATTACATAGGGGCAACAATGGCGTTTAAACGTGGAGTCTTAGATAAAGCGTTGCCATTTCCACCAAATATTTATATGCACGATGCTTGGTTAGCAATGGTGTCAGAGATAAAGGGGAAAACATTTTTCATTGATGAACCACTTATTTATTATCGAAGACATGGTAATAATGCCTCTGAAACTGGAGAAAAAAGTTCAAATACCTTTAGCGTAAAAATGCGAATGCGTTACAATTTGGCTTCAAGCCTGTTTAAGAGATTTTTATGGCACTAAAATCCAACGTATGTAAGCAAGTTTATCTTTTACTAGGGGCAATGCTTTTAGGGGTGCTTCTTAATATATTTTTGGTACGTTATATAAAGTATTCTGTTTTTTCCGATTTTCAGGGTATTGCCTTTTATTTACCAGGTAATTCTGTTTTTAAATCAACGTTATATTATTCGTTTTCTAATGAATTTTCACAAAAAAATAAGGTATTCCCAGAAACAGGCATTAATAATGAATTGTATTTTAAATTCCCAAAAACCGATATTGTACCGACTAATTTTAGATTAGATTTTGGTAATGATTCGTCCGCTTCCTTAGTTTCTATAGACAGTATGGGTATAATCTACAGCGATAAATCTGTAGTAATTAATCAAAAAGAACTATTTAGTCACATTATTATGAATAGTGCGGCGATAAATCTTAACAAATACGAGCGCAAACTTAGTTTTAATTCATTAGCCAGCCCTTTTGATCCATATATAGTATTTGATCCGTTGTTGAAAATATTGTCAGACAATCACCCTTTAAAATGGGGAGTATATTTGGCCCCTTTTTTAATTTTTATTGTTTTTAATTTAAACCGATGGCGCGTTACTTTAAAATTAGACATAGTAGATATTTTGTTTATGTTGTTTATTGTTTGCATTCCCTTAAAAATTGCTTGGACAACCTTTGTGACTATTTTAATTTGCGCTTACGGTATATTTTTGGTTATTAAGGAAAAGAAATTCGATTTTAAAAATAACGATGCTCTTTTACTCTTAGGTTTCTTTTTAGTTTTGTTAATTTTTGGCAGACCATCCTCGTTAAAAGTTATAGACCATCAACTTGCCTTTATTCTTTTCTTTTTCATTATTTCCACTATAAAGTTAAATTGGAATAGAATCTCTAAGTTTTATGTTTATTTTATGTTGTTATTAAATGCTATAATAGTTAGCTCAGGTATAGGATTTTTATTTTCTTTTCATGAGATTTTCGGTTTAGCTGTTTCAGAATATTTTCTTGAAATTAAAACCTATAGTGGTAATATTAGAGAATGGCTCTATTATGATCATGCTGTATTTCTTACGTTTTTTGGTCTTATTGGGGTAGTGCTCTTGAAAAATATAGTGGATTTAAATAGAGAGAATAGAGGTGTTGTAATGGCTTATCATGTTTTACTGGTAGCCACCATACTCCTTGTGGGTGCACGTATTTCATTATTAATTTATGGTGTATTTATAATTAATCTTATTTTGAAATTTAAACCTAAGTTAAGGCTAGCATCAAATACAATAGTATTTTTAAGTATACTTTTATTATTGTTCAAATTTATAGGAAGTGTAGATCAAAATAGGTTAGGGCTTTGGTCAGTTACCTGGCAAGCTATAAAAGAGAAACCGTTGTTGGGGTATGGTTTAGGTAGTTCTAATCAAATATTGCATCAAGAGTACTTCATGAAAAAAGCAAACACAGTAATCCCTGAGATATTAAATCATTCGCATAATCAATTTCTTACAGTTTTATTAGAAATTGGTTTTGTTGGCACCTCTTTATTGATGATTCTCATAGTGGTATATTTAAAACGTACTGGCCAATATAAAAGCATGCCAATGGTTTTATTTATATTTGGTCTTTGTTATGTGTTTTTAACAGAATCTATATTGCAAACTTCTAAACCCTTATTTGTTTTATGTTTTTTATTTGCTATGATAACCAAAATACCTAAAAGTGTAATTCCTAATGAACTAGATAGCCAAGCATGACCTATAACCTAACAGTTTCTGTTGTTTTGTTCAACACCGATGAGGATGAAATTCTCAATATCATAGAGATAATTTCAAAAACTAGTTTAAAAACAAAACTGTTTTTTATTGATAATTCACCTAATAATAATTCTGAGGCGGTAGTGAAATCAAAAAAGGGTATTGATTACATATATACAGGAGAGAATTTAGGTTTTGGCAAAGGACATAATATTGCTATTAATTATGCCAAAGAAAATTCAGAGTATCATTTAATTTTAAATGCAGATGTAGATTTTGATGCGTTAATTTTAGAAGAGATGATACAATATATGAACAGCAATAAAGATGTCGGTTTAATGGCTCCTAAGGTTTTAAATCCAGATGGTAGTTTGCAATATACTGCAAGATTATTACCTACTCCTTTCTATTTAATTTTTAGAAGATTTATACCTATTGAGTCTATTAAGGATAGAATGAATAAAAAGTTTGAACTAAAAGATTTTGATTTAGAAAATCCTATTGAGGTACCTTTTTTTATTGGTTGCTTTTTACTTTTAAAATCTGAGGTCATAAAGAAAGTTGGCGGTTATGATAATCGGTATTTTATGTATATGGAAGATATTGATTTGGTCAGAAGAATTCATGAACATTATAAAACAACATATTATCCATTTTGCTCTATTGTACACAAACACGGTAAAGGTTCATATAACAATAAAAAATTATTGAAGTATCATTTGAATTCCTCCATTAAGTATTTTAATAAATGGGGTTGGGTATTTGATAAGCAAAGAGTAAAAATTAATAACAAAATATTAAATCAGCTTAAGTAGGCTACGTTTTTAAAATGTTGTTTAAACAAGGTAGATATTCCGGTTTTATTACACCCTTATCCTATATAATGGATTTAATGGCGGTTAATCTATTTACAATTTTTCTGCCAATTAACTTTCAAAATCCAATTTTGTTTCATAGCTATATCACGATAGCTTGGCTTGTTTTGTCTTTTAAAAATCAGTTCTATGAAGTACACCGGTATTCAAAGGTAGTAACTTTATTGAAAAAAATCTTCACTCAATTTGTGTTCTTTTTTCTAATACTTTATGCCTACATAGGGTTCTTCAAACAACCACTGATGAGTAGGTTAGCATTGGGCCAATATTTTGTCCTGGTATTTGTAGGGGTAACATTTTTAAAATTCCTGAACTATATATTACTTATGCATTATAGAGGGTTGTTGAAAGGAAATATTAGACGCGTAGTTATTATTGGTAAGAATAATAAAACTGATCAATTGATAAAAGTTTTTAAAGAAAGGGAAGAATTTGGTTATGAATTTGTAAGACAGTTTGATGCCAAAGGAAAGAAATTTGATGTAATGTCTTGTTTTATGTTTATTGCAAATAATAATATAGATGAAATTTACTGTTCTGTCTCTGAGTTATCAAATAAGAAAGTAAATGCATTTATTAATTTTGCTGATAACAATTTAAAAACATTAAAATTTCTGCCTGATAATAAAAATATTTTTGCAAAAAAACTCAAGTTTGAGTATTATGATTACTTACCAATCTTGTCGTTAAGGGATATACCCCTACATACATCATTAAATGCTGTTTTAAAACGAACCTTTGATATAATTTTTTCTTTGTTTGTAATTTTTGGAATTTTGTTATGGCTAGGACCCATTTTGGCATTGTTAATTTCAATAGAATCAAGAGGCCCTGTTTTCTTTATTCAAAAAAGAACTGGTTTTGATAATGATGAATTCCAATGTTTTAAATTTCGCTCTATGGCAATGAACGATTCATCTGATAATCAACAAGCAGGTAAAAATGATATGAGAGTTACTAAAATTGGCCGATTTATTCGAAAAACGAGTATAGATGAGCTGCCTCAGTTTTATAATGTATTGTTTGGTAATATGTCGGTAGTTGGGCCAAGACCACATATGTTAAAACATACAGATGAATATGCAAATCGTGTGGATAAGTACATGTTACGTCATTTCGTTAAACCAGGAATTACCGGTTTAGCCCAAATAAGAGGGTATAGGGGAGAAATTGAACACGATAGTGATATTCAAAACCGTATTAAGTTTGATATTTTTTATGTAGAAAACTGGTCGTTTTTCCTTGACCTAAAAATTATAGTACAAACGATTGTTAATGCCATAAAAGGCGAGGAAAAGGCTTATTAAAGAATTATGAAAAAAATTTTAATTACAGGAGCCGCTGGCTTTTTAGGATCGCACTTATGTGATCGTTTTATTGCCGAGGGTTTTCATGTAATAGGAATGGATAATCTTATTACAGGTGATTTAAAGAATATTGCACACCTTTTTCCATTGGAGCATTTCGAGTTTCATCATCATGATGTTTCTACCTTTGTTCATTTAGAAGGTAAGCTAGATTACATTTTACATTTTGCTTCTCCAGCTAGTCCAATCGATTATTTAAAAATTCCTATTGAAACTTTAAAAGTTGGGTCGTTAGGAACATTGAATTTATTAGGATTAGCTAAAGAGAAAAATGCTAGAATTTTGGTAGCCTCAACTTCTGAAGTGTATGGTGACCCTTTAGTGCATCCACAAACAGAAGAGTATAATGGAAACGTGAGTCCTATTGGTCCTCGTGGTGTGTATGATGAGGCTAAGCGCTTCATGGAGTCCATTACAATGGCCTATCATAGGCATCATGGACTTGATACTCGTATTGTAAGAATATTTAACACTTACGGACCTAGAATGCGTTTAAATGATGGTCGCGTAGTTCCGGCATTTATGGGTCAAGCCTTAAGAGGTGAAGATTTAACTGTTTTTGGTGATGGTTCTCAAAGTAGGTCATTCTGTTATATTGACGATCAAATTGAAGGAATATACCGATTATTATTTAGTGATTATACAGATCCTGTAAATATTGGAAATCCTCATGAAACCACGATAAAGGAATTCGCTGAAGAGATCATTGCTCTTACAGGCACTAAGCAGAAAGTTATTTATAAGCCTTTACCACAAGATGATCCTACACAACGCCAACCAGATATAACTAAAGCTAAACAAATTTTAGGATGGGAACCAAAAGTAAGCAGGGAAGTAGGCTTAAAAATCGTATACGATTATTTTAAATCGTTGTCTAAAGAGGACCTACAAAAAAAAGATCATAGAGATTTCTCTGGTAAGTAATATTATTTAAAGCAAAATTTATTTTTGTCAAAACTATCAACATGAACATTTTAATTCTTGGATCAGGCGGTCGTGAACATACTTTTGCCTGGAAATTAACTCAAAGTAATAAACTTTCAAAGCTATTTGTGGCACCTGGAAATGCAGGTACTGCAGAAATAGCAATAAATGTACCAATTGGTGTAAATGATTTTGAAGCTATTAAAGAATTAGTTTTAAAGGAAAGTATTGAGTTAGTTTTTGTTGGACCTGAAGATCCTTTAGTAAACGGTATTCATGATTTTTTTCTCAATGATAATCAATTGAATAAGGTCGCAGTTATTGGACCTGAAAAATTAGCCGCTACCCTAGAGGGAAGTAAGGAATTTGCAAAGGAGTTTATGATGCGACATCAAATACCCACTGCTCAATATAAAAGCTTTACTTCAGATACCGTAAATGAAGGATTTAAGTTTTTGGAAGAATTAAACCCACCATACGTCTTAAAGGCTGATGGGCTTGCTGCTGGTAAAGGGGTAGTTATACTTAATGATTTGAATGAGGCCAAGATAGAATTAAAAGCTATGTTGGTGGATAAGAAATTTGGTTCTGCAAGTGCAACAGTGGTCATTGAAGAATTTTTAGACGGTATAGAATTAAGCGTTTTTGTTCTAACCGATGGCGATAGTTATAAAGTTTTACCTACGGCTAAAGATTATAAAAGAATAGGTGAAGGTGATACCGGACTTAATACTGGTGGTATGGGGGCCATTTCACCCGTTCCATTCGCGAGTAATGAGTTTATGCATAAGATTGAGCAACGAATAGTAAAACCGACTGTAGAGGGCCTTAAAAAGGATAAGATGCCATATAAGGGTTTTATCTTTATCGGGTTAATTAAAGTGGGTGAAGATCCAAAGGTTATTGAATACAACGTTCGTATGGGTGACCCAGAAACCGAGGTTGTTTTACCTAGAATTAAAAATGATTTAGTAGAACTTTTACAAGCTGTAGCTAACGAAAAATTGTCTGAAGTCGAGTTACTTTTAGATGACCGTACCGCAACTACGGTTATGACGGTTTCAGGGGGTTATCCTGGTACTTATGAAAAAGGAAAAGAGATAAAAGGGTTTGATTCTATAGAAGATTCTTTGGTCTTTCATGCAGGCACTACGTTAAAAAATGGAAAGGTGGTTACGAATGGAGGTAGAGTAATGGCTATTACGTCTTTCGGTAGCGATTTTAAATCTGCTCTTTCAAAATCTTACCAAAATGTTGCGAAGCTATCTTTTGAAGGAATGAATTATAGAAAAGATTTAGGCTTCGACTTATAAAGTTTTTAAAATACTTATCGGATTTCTAAATGAAATCCGATAAGATTATAGTTTTGAATTTATAGGTAAGAGTGAGAAGTACTAGAAGTATCCTCCTCACCGCTATCATTATATTTCTTTAATTGAAGCATCCAATATATAAAAGCAGCTGAACCAATTAACATAAACATCCAGTTAAGAATATTAGAAATAGCCCAACTTTCTGCAAATCTAAATGGATCCATTGTGTATTTAAATATCACATTTACAAACAAATCCGCAATACCTTCAAAAAATGATTTCATCTTATTACTATATTTACTGACAAAAATATAAAAAGCTTAGATGATTTCAAGCATTTTTGAGAAAACAAAACCGATCAATTTCATTATTGTACTCGTTTTTTTGTTTCTTTTTTATTGGACTGTCCAGTTTCAGCTATTAGACTACACCTTTTCTGATATTGAAATTGTGCCTTCCACCTTGGTGCTTAGCATTCTTTTGTTCAGTGTTTTTGTGGTAGATTTTATTGTGAAAAGAAATAAATTGACTGGCTCAAACTCCTTCGCAATCCTATTTTTTACACTTCTTTTTGTGGTTTTTCCTGAAACGTTAGGAGATAGTAAGGCTGTATTTACAAGTTTTTTTCTTTTGCTTTCAATGAGGCGATTATTGAGTATAAAATCGCTAAAAAATATTAAGCTAAAAATTTTCGATGCAGGTCTTTGGATATGTATTTCAAGCGTTTTTTATGAATGGTCCATATTATACCTTCTTTTGGTGTTTGCTGCAATTTATATTTATGACCCTAAAAACATAAGAAATTGGCTGGTATTACTGTCAGTAGGATTTGCTTTTTTTATGATTTTATACGGTGTTTTGGTTTTATTAGATAAAGAATCTTTTATTAAAACCCATTATGAATTTGCTATTAATTACGATGCTATTTTTCCTATTAAGTGGTGGTCTAGTCTTAAACTATCAGTTTACGCCCTTTTAAATTTGGTACTTGCTTTTACTACATTCATTCATTTAGGCAAAGCCGGCATGGGTAAAGTGATTGTTATGCGATTAATTGCACTGTCGTTTATAATTGGCTTAGTTGTTAATTTTTTGGTGACAGCAGAAAATACAAATGCCATTATGATTACCTTTTTTCCATCAGTAATTTTCGTTGTCAATTATTTAGAATCAATTAAAAAGCCGAAATTTTTAGAAATTATATTGATTGCTAGTATTTTGGTTCCCATTGTTGTTTTTGCAAGCAAATTATAGTTAAAACTATAAACTATATCTTTGTAAAAAAGCTCTTATGTTTAGCGAATTTGCATTTTCAATTTTTAATAATAGTATCGAAAAATATCACATTAAGGACGATGTGTATCAAGTTTTTGAGAACCCATATCCTAAAGATCAAATTGAACATCTTCTTTATCGAAAGAATTGGATAGATACCGTTCAGTGGCATTATGAGGATATTATTCGAAATCCTGATATTGACCCACAAGATGCCCTTATTTTAAAACGTAAAATTGATGCGAGCAACCAAGACAGAACTGATTTGGTTGAATTTATAGACAGTTACTTTTTAAATAAATACCAATCGGTAGATGTTAAGGTAAAAGCAACTATTAATACCGAAAGCCCTGCCTGGGCTATAGATCGCTTGTCAATTTTATCTTTAAAAATATATCATATGAATGAAGAAGTTCATCGTTCAGATGCTTCTAAGAATCATAAACAAAAGTGTCAAGCAAAACTGAATATACTATTAGAACAAAAGAAGGATCTCTCCTTAGCTATTGACCAATTATTGGCAGATATTGAAAATGGCAATAAGTATATGAAGGTATACAAGCAGATGAAAATGTATAATGATGAGGAACTAAACCCCATCTTACGTGGTAAATAATAGCCCTGTACATATTTTGGTTATACGACTTTCTGCTATAGGAGATGTTGCTATGACCGTCCCTGTGATTTTAGGTTTATGTAAAAAATATCCATCGATTAAGATTACCGTTCTAACTAAACCTTTTATGGCGCCTATTTTTTCTGATATACCTAATGTATCTGTTTTTAATGCTGACGTAAAAGAAAAGCATAAGGGAATATTGGGACTTTGGAAATTATATAAAGAGTTGGTAAATCTTCAAATTGATATGGTTGCTGATCTCCACCATGTTTTACGGAGTAGAATATTAAAACAGTTTTTTAAACTTAAGGCAATTCCATTTATACAAATAGATAAAGGGAGGGATGAAAAGAAGAATTTAATAGACCCTAAAAGAGTAAAAATAAAACCATTAAAGTCCACTTTCAAGCGTTATTCAGAAGTTTTTGACAAGCTTGGGTATACAATTTCTGTTGATGAAATGGGAGTAATGCCAAAAAAATTATTTCCAAAAGACTTAGCCCATTTAAAATACGATGAAGATCAGTTTCTCGTAGGAATAGCACCATTTGCAGCGTTTAAGGGAAAAATGTATCCTTTACATTTAATGGAAGAGGTTGTTAATAAACTAAATAATACTAATAAGTATAAAATAATATTATTTGGAGGTGGTGAGCAAGAAGTTGAACTTCTTAATGCTTGGGAAAATAAGTTCAATAATGTATTTAGTGCAGCGGGTAAACTTTCGTTTTCAGCAGAATTAGGTTTAATTTCAAACGTAAAACTTATGTTGGCTATGGATAGCGGTAATGCTCATTTAGCAGCGATGTTTGGTGTGCCAACAGTCACGTTATGGGGTATTACTCACCCGTATGCAGGTTTTGGTCCTTTTAATCAACCAGATAATAACAGCTTGCTTTCAAATGGAGTAAAATATCCTTTGATACCAACATCAATATATGGAAACAAATATCCTGATGGTTATGATAAGGTTATGGAAACAATTGCGCCAGAGGCAGTATTAAATAGGATAAATGAAATTTTAAATATTTAAGTTTAGTTCTATTAGATTTAGGAAACCACAACTTTAGCCTCTATGCTTTTAAAATACATGCGTAGCTGTGTCATGAATCTATATTTTTTTGCACTTGGAGATAATCCAGTCATTAAAGTTCGTACTCCGAAATAAGAACTCATTAAAAATGTGGCCACAGCTTCACAATCAACATGTCGGTCTAAGTAACCATTAAACTTTCCTTTTTGTAATGCAGAAATCAAATTAACTTCCCAAACGGTAGTAATTTCATTTAAATGGTACATGATTACTTCATTCTTACCATTGAATTCGGTAAGAAAGTTATTCAAAATACAACCAAAATCCATTTCATTATGAACGGCAGTTTCCATGGCTTCATCAAAACAATTGGTTATTAAAATTAGTGGATTTTCGTGTCCTTCAATAGGTTCTATTAAACTACTATATACTTTACGAGCAAGTAGGTTTTGAATTATTTGTACAAAGAAATCTTCTTTAGAATCAAAATGATAATAGAAGGCTCCTTTTGATAATTCTAATTTTTTAAGAATATCATCTACACTTGTATTATAATATCCATTAGCATAGAATAACTCAAGTCCTGTAGTTTGCATTCGTTGCATGGTGGCCATGCGTTTTAGATTTTTGTTCATAATATATAGATTTGGGTAAATCAGACCAATTGGTCTATATAAAGAACTTCAGTATTGTAATAAACCTTAGAATTTATAGATGAAGGTGTCCTAATTTTCGGTGAACGTACAATTTACCGACAAGATGCAAGCTTTTGCCATAAGTTCACAGACTAGGTGGTCTGTTTAAGTGTCTGTGAACTAAGATGTATAACATGTATAATTGTCATAATTATGAATTAAACCGCTCTTTGCTTAGCACCAATTGGCTTAATTCTGAAGTTTCATAATAGTTTGAAAAACTATACAAGTAAAATAATTGGCTATGATTTACGCTTATGCTACAGTTCCTTGACAGCTACTACCAGCGCCTGCCGTACAACCATAACAATGTTGTGAGATAATAATGTTTCTATCGTTCAATAAATCTTCGTTATAATCTTTAATATGTTTGACCTTGCTAGCAACTTTTAAATCTAGCATTTGATTAAAGTCGCAATCATATAGCCAACCGTCCCAACTAATTGAAATGGTATTGGTACACATTACATTGGCTACTGCAGCCGGATTGTATGCCTCAACCAAAGCGTACATATAATCTTCATAATTTTCTGAAGCTATTAGATAATCTAGAAAACGTGCAATAGGCAGGTTTGTAATAGCGAAAAGGTTATGAAATTGAATATCAAAATCTGCTTTAAGTGCTTTCTTGAAATCCTTTTCCATGGCTACTTGGTCGCCTGGTAAATATGCTCCGGAAGGATTATAAACCAAATCTAACCGTAAACTACTACCTGGCAATCCATATCCCCTGTCATTCAGTTCTTGAAGTGCCTTTATCGACTTATCAAAAACACCATCTCCACGTTGCTTGTCCGTTTTACCTCTTGTATAATGAGGCATAGAAGATATTACATGTACATTGTGTTTCTTAAAGAAATCTGGCAAGTCGTAGTACTTTTTATTTGCACGAATAATGGTCAAATTCGAACGCACAATAAAATCTTTAATTCCAGCTTTGGCTGCCTCCTCAACAAACCACCTAAAATCGGGATTCATTTCTGGAGCACCACCTGTTAAATCCAACGTATGGGCACCGGTATTTTTAATGACTTCTAAACATTGTTGCATGGTATCTCTGGTCATGATTTCTTTACGATCAGGGCCAGCATCTACATGGCAATGCTCACAAACTTGATTACACATATAGCCTACATTAATTTGTAGAATTTCCAATTTTTTAGGTCGAAGTGGAAAATGCCCTATTTGTGCAATCTTGTCCTTGAAATAGGGTAACTCGCCATTGGCAAAAATTCCCCCGTTGAGTATTTCAAGTTGTTTGTTAGAAACTGCTAAATCGTCTCCTTTTGCTTTTAATGATTTTGTAGCCATTTTTTAGTTGTTCGTTGTTCGTTGTTCGTTGTTCGTTGTTCGCATTTTTTATTTTGCTTCAAACTTTAACCTCACAACATTTAATATTTTATTCTTAATAATGGATGTTTATGATGAACATTCCATCTGCAATATTTTAACTAACTAATTTTAATTTCAAAGTATTGATTATTGAAGATAGCTGTTACGAACAACCATCAACGAACAACCAATAACGAAATTTACATTGATAATTTATCGTATTTATTCATCATTTGTACGCCATGCACTAAGGTTGCGCCACTTTCAATGGCAGCACCAACATGAACAGCTTCCATCATTTCTTCTTTAGTAATTCCTTTTTGAAGTCCGTCTTTGGTATAGGCATCTATACAATACGGACATTTTACTACGTGCGAAACTGCTAAGGCTATTAATGATTTCTCTCTAGCACTTAGTGCGCCTTCTTCGAAAACCTTACCATAATAATCGAAAAATTTTGTTCCAAGCTCTTCGCTCCACTCTGTAATTTTTCCGAATTTTCTTAAATCTGCTGGGTCGTAATACGTATTTGCCATCTTTTTTTGAGTTTTAGGTTGTATTGAGCTTTGTTGTTCTTTATTAAAATATATCGGAATACCCTGTCCCATTTTTTCTATTTCGGGAAGTATCTCCATGTTATCCCAAATACCTGAGGTAAGGGTGTCGCCATACGCTTCTGGTAAATGATTTTTATACATTAGTTTTTGAGCGGTCTCTGCATCATATTCAAATGATTGATGGGTGTATACAACTTCATCAGCTTCTATAGTCAAAATCATGTACCAGACTCTTGTTGTGCCATCATTTGCAGGCATACCTATTACGCCAGGGTTCAGCCATAATTTATTATTTATGGATTGATGAAACGGCAGGCCGCAATGCCCTGCTACTATAATATCGCTATCAGTCTCTATAAAAGCATTTTGCTTACTATCATCTGCGTTTGATGCGAACACAAATTCAGACGTATTACCATAATTACCATGAACAACAGTTACCTTTTTGCTGCCATATTCGAAACTAATATGCTCTGGCAATTTCTTCATCCAGTCTAAAGACTGTTGAGATAAATGTCCCTTGGTATA
>TARA_R110002074_G_scaffold39190_1_pt1 | contig 23105 bp, 22 predicted proteins | sample TARA_R110002074 | Tara Oceans TARA_R110002074 (sample SAMEA4397215) | marine metagenome | biome: Polar Biome; feature: [MIX] marine epipelagic wind mixed layer (ENVO:01000061); material: water (ENVO:00002006), including particulate matter (ENVO:01000060) such as... | depth 10-100 m | reverse complement strand
CTTTAGTAGACAAATCTGGGGTAAAAGGACCATTCAATAATGGAGTTAATTCTGATAAGTTAATTTCAATAACTTCATCAAAATATTTTTCTGGATTTGCATATACCTCTGCATCAGCAGTTAAATGCTCTCTAACTTTGTTTGCAGCATCAGCAATATCAGCTCTATCGGTAGCTCTTAAATAACGCTCCATAGAGTCGTCATAACCAAATGTAGAAGTAGTAGCACCTATTTCAGCACCCATGTTACAAATAGTTCCTTTACCAGTACAAGATAAAGATATAGCACCCGAACCAAAATATTCTACGATTGCTCCTGTTCCACCTTTTACAGTTAAAATTTCAGCAACTTTAAGTATTACATCTTTTGGTGCCGTCCAACCAGAAATCGTTCCAGTCAACTTAACACCGATTAATTTAGGGAACTTTAATTCCCAAGCCATTCCTGCCATAACATCAACGGCATCAGCACCACCAACACCAATCGCAACCATTCCTAATCCACCTGCGTTTACAGTATGTGAATCGGTACCGATCATCATACCTCCAGGAAATGCATAATTCTCGAGAACAACTTGGTGAATGATCCCTGCACCTGGTTTCCAAAAACCAATTCCGTATTTATTTGAAACCGATTCTAAAAAATCGAAAACTTCAGCACTAGTTGTATTTGCAGATTTCAAATCTGCAGTAGCACCATTTTTTGCCTGAATCAAGTGATCACAATGAACTGTAGTAGGTACAGCTACTTTAGGCTTACCAGCTTGCATAAATTGCAATAACGCCATTTGAGCCGTTGCATCTTGACAAGCGATACGATCTGGTGCAAAATCAACGTAATCTTTACCTCTTGTAAACGCCTTACTCGGCGTACCATCCCATAGATGTGAATACAAAATTTTCTCAGAAAGAGTAAGAGGTTTACCTACAATTTTTCTTGCCCCGTCAACACGTTTAGCCATATTGGCGTAAACTCCTTTTATCATATCAATATCAAATGCCATTCTTTATCTAATTTTAAGTTAGCGTAATCGCGTAAATTTAAGAAAATCTACAACGCAATTAAAATTAAATAAGTATGATTATTTGCTTTTTCTTAAATAGGATAAAATAGTATGAGGTGCCACATTCTATTGAAAGTGGATAAAAGGTAATTTTACTTAGAAAAAGCTTAGAAAATAAGGGAGTGTTTTAAAGTAATTTATCTATGATATCATCTTCTGAGATACCTTCTGCTTCCGCTTTATAATTTTTGATGATTCGATGGCGAAGTATTCCTTTTACGACGACTTGAACATCTTCAATATCTGGAGAAAATTTACCATTGATAGCAGCATTTGCCTTAGCGCCTAAAATAAGATTTTGCGATGCCCTAGGGCCAGCACCCCAATCCAAATATTGCTTCACATAGTCAGAAGCAGAATCTAAATTTGGTCTAGTACTGTTCACTAATTTAACAGCATATTCTACAACATTATCTGCAACAGGAATTCTTCGAATTAATTCTTGAATTTCTATAATTTCCTTAGCGTTAAAAAGAGGATTTATAGTTTGCTTAATATTAGTAGTTGTATTCTTAACCACTTGTATTTCTTCAGCAACAGAAGGATATTTTAATTCTATCGCAAACATAAAACGATCTAATTGGGCTTCTGGTAAAGGATAGGTACCTTCTTGCTCAATAGGATTCTGAGTAGCTAAAACAAAATATGGTAATTCTAATTTATGCTGATGACCGGCAATGGTAACCGCTCTTTCTTGCATAGCTTCTAAAAGTGCAGCTTGCGTTTTTGGAGGAGTTCTATTAATCTCATCAGCCAAAATAATATTAGAAAAAATAGGTCCTTTTAGAAATTTAAAATTTCTATTCTGATCTAATATTTCACTACCTAATATATCACTAGGCATTAAATCAGGTGTAAATTGTATTCTTTTAAAATCTAAACCTAAAGCTTGAGCGATAGTATTCACCATCAAGGTTTTTGCTAGACCTGGCACACCTATTAGCAAAGAGTGTCCGCCTGTATAAATTGAAAGTAGAATCTGTTCAATGACTGCCTCTTGGCCAACAATAACTTTAGCAATTTCCTTTTTTAACTCGGCATGTTTTATAACTAGGCGTTCAATGGCGGCAACGTCTGACATATTTTTATTTCTTTACCCAATTATTAGCGAACTCACAATCTTTGTTATCGTCGTTCACACTAATATAGGTTTCTTCAATATGCTCGTCCATCCATTTTTTAATCGCATTATACTTTTTCTCAGTAAGTGCCAAATCTTGAATTTTGGTATAATCTTTTGAGAAATTAGCTACATGCTCATCAAACCTATTGGTAATCTTTAGAATTTTATATTTTGGTGCACCACCACGAGGGTCTTGTTCCAATACAGGATAGGTTATCTCATTATCCTTCAAATTCTGAACTTGATTATATAATGTAGGATCCATTTTCGTTAGTTCGAATCTTGAACTAAAATCTTGAGGATTTCTAAGTAGTCCGCCATCAAACTTAGTTTCTTTTTCATCAGAGAAATTCAGTGCTGCTTCAGCAAAAGTGAATTCTTTATTGATTATTTTTTTACGAATACTATCTAATTCCTTCTTGGCTTCATCTAGCACATTTTGAGAAATTTCTGGTTGTATAAGAATATGTCTTAAATCTAATTCTTGACCTCTAATTTTCTCAATAAAAATTATATGATATCCGAATGTAGTTTCGAAAGGCTCAGAAACTTCACCCTCTTTTAAACTAAATGCCACATCTTTAAAAGTCTTATCAAAGCCAGTGCTTTTAGTAATGCTGTAAAAACCACCTTTAGATTTTGATCCTGGATCCTGAGAGTATAATATCGCCTTTACGCTAAAACTCGCATCGTTATCATCTACATCGGCTTTAATCTGATTAAGCTTATCTATTACTTTTTGTTTTTCTTCTTCAGATGGCTCTGGCTCTTTTGTAATTTGAGCTATTTCTAACTCAGCACCAAAAATTGGACGTTCATCTTCAGGTATTTTATTAAAAAACTGACGTACCTCTTCAGGTGTTATTTCAATCTCTTTAATAATATCTTGTTGCATACGCTCAGAGAGCATTCGCAGTTTATTAATCTTATATAACTCTTCTCTAAAAGTCGCTTCATCTTCTTTTTTGTAGTATTTCAAGACTTTATCCATAGAGCCTATTTGTTGTACTAATGATTGTAATTGGCGATCACCTGTTGCATTCACCTCATCATCAGACACCAAAATACTATCTTGAACAGCTTGGTTGGCATATAGACGGTCTTCCATCAATTTACCCAAAAGGCCACAGTGGGTAATATCATCTGTAGAAGCTCCCTGACTTTTCAAATCAATTAATGTTTTTGCTATATCAGAATCTAAGATTACATAATCTCCGACAACAGCAGCAATACCATCTAATTTAACTCTCTTAAAATTGATTGATGAGTCCTTTTTCGTAACAGTTGCTTCTGCAACAGCTTCAATTGGTTCAACTTCATTATCTGTTACTGTAGGTATGGAATCTTGTGCTGCAACAACACTAGAAAACAGCATAACAGAACCGATATAAATACTATTTGTTACTTTCGAAAACTTCAAATTCTTTATCCTTAATTGCTTCATCTAATAATTCAGTTTCTAATTTACGCAGGTAGTCTATTTTTCTGCGGCTTAATAAAACTTGTTCTATGGTAGGCTTAATAAAAGATAAGGGCGCAATTTCATTAACATCCTTTATTTCTTCTATTTTCCCCAAATATACCCCGATTGAATCCTCCAATTCAAAAAATTGTGAATTTTTTAAGTACTTATCGGCATTGTCAATGTTAATTGGCGGTATTTCTTCGAAAATTCTCGTGTAACGTACCCAAATAGAATCGTTGAAATTTAACTTATTGAATTGTACACCAATGGAATCTAAATAACGAACATCTTCATTTTTAAACCTCTTTAACCTTTTAGACACCTCATCTTTATCCAAAAATCCTTTTGGTAAAGAGACAAATCGTATTCTAGCAATTCTTTCTTTTAGTTTAAAATTTTCTTTTCCCTTTTCGTAGAAAGCTTCTAGTTGTTCATTAGTAATTACGGTATCTGTAGCTTGCGAAACCAAAGCTTCTTTATAGACACGTGTATATAGATCAGTCCTATAGTCGTCTACAAGTGCATTATATTCCGCTAATTTATCTTCAGACAAATTAATTTTGGCTTTTGACAGTAGCAATTGTTTTGACGCCCAGTTATTAATATAGTTGACAGCAAAAGAGGCACTGTCAGCTTTTGTCATGTTTTCAGTTATTAATGGTGCTAAATCTTCTTGAAACAAATAAGAATCACCTACTCTAGCAATTGGGTTCTTTTGCTCCTCTTTATTAAAAAGGCCATCACAAGAAACTACGGCAAAAGAAAGCAATCCTATTAGAAAAATAGAAAATGCTTTATGGACTACAAATTTTGATTTATTAATAAACATCGAGCAAAAATAGTAATAACAATATCGTGTGCAAATGCTTATTGATTTACTTAACATAAATTTCGGTGTTACAATATAGAACAAAAACCTTATTAAGAATTAAAAATGAAGGGCTGCATTGATGTAATCTATTGCACAATGGCAAACGAACTAATGATTTTTAGGTAAATTTGTTTATATATAGTCTTTAATTTTAAAACCGATAATTACTTGAGCCGAAAAATTAAATTACTTTGGGATTTTAGAGGTCCCGCTGCGCTTAAAACAGCTGAACATCATGAAAAACATTTAAAGGAGTTTATTGCCATGGAGAAAACAGCCCTAAATATCACAGGTTTTAAAGAAATCAATACTATGCATAGCATCGCTTTTATGGTAGTGGAAGAAAATGAAATGATATCGGTTAGGGATATGCTAAAACCGCATCGTGGTGAAGTATACACGTCCTAATAAAAATTATTGTTCATGAAACATCTCTTACTTCTTATATGCTGTATTTTTTTAGTCTCTTGCTCATCACAAGAGCAAAATTTAAATTTTCTTGAGACTGCTTTAACTTCCAAAAATCCAAAAATAAAAAGGGTGATGGATAGTATTGAAAATTACCAGGTTCAAATACGATACACCCAGATTGATAGAAGAAATGATAGTGTAATCTTCACTGACTATGATTTTCAAGTTGATGATAGTAATTATTTTTATCCGGCAAGTACTGTTAAATTCCCAACCGCAGTATTAGCACTAGAAAGATTGAACAATATCGACACCCTAACTATGGGCTCCAAATATTATGTAGAAGGTGATACCATTGAAAGTACTTTCAAAAAAGATGTATCTGAAATTTTTGCAGTAAGTGATAATTTAGCAAATAATCGATTAGTAGAATTATTAGGCTTCGAGGATATTAATACTACCTTAAGAAAAAAGGGCATTACACCCGTTAGAATTACACATAGACTTGGGCAACATTCAGATGACTTAAGAAGCAAACCGTTAATCATTTATTTAAATGATTCTACCACAGGTATAACCAAATCAATTTTAAACAAGCCTCCTTTAGAACTGAACCTTTTGAACATAACTAAAGGATCTGCTTATTATGAAGATGATATTTTGATTACAGAACCTTTTGATTTTAGTAGCAAAAATTACTTTCCTATTTCATCACAACACAATCTTTTAAAAAGAGTCATCTTCCCTCAAAATTTCGACAAAAGCGAACGTTTTAATCTAAGTGATGAACAACAAGAATATTTGTTATCAGCTATGCATACCGTACCTAGAAAAGCAGGGTATGATCCCAAAACATACTATGACGGGTACTGTAAGTTTTTTATTTATGGCGATACTAAAGAAAATATACCTGAATATCTTGAAATTTATAATAAAGTAGGATTTGCTTACGGCACATTAACCGATTGCGCCTATATAAAAGATACCGAAAAGAACATCGATTTTCTTTTAACCGCCACTATTCTTGTAAACAAAGATGGCATATTCAATGATGACGCATATGAATACGACGAAATTGGCATTCCATTTTTAGCACAATTAGGAAGAGAAATATATCAACAGGAATTAACACGTAAATAATACCCGAAACCGCAAGTAAAATCATGCAAGACAATTCTAATAAAACAAGAATCAACAAGTATTTAAGCGAAGCAGGCTATTGTTCTCGTAGAGCAGCAGATAAGCTTATAGAACAAGGTAGGGTTACTATTAATGGAGAAGTACCAGAAATGGGAACGAAAATATCTACAGGTGATGTAGTAAAAGTTGATGGCGAATTAATAAAGGAGCCTAAAGGAAAATCAACTTATTTGGCTTTCAATAAACCAGTTGGAATAGTATGTACCACAGATACTGGTGTCGAAAAAGATAATATCATTGACTACATAAATTACCCAAAACGTATTTTCCCTATTGGTAGATTAGATAAACCTAGCGAAGGACTTATTTTTCTTACTGATGATGGTGACATCGTGAATAAAATTTTAAGAGCACGTAACAATCATGAGAAAGAATATTTAGTAACTGTTGACAAACCTATTACTATAGACTTTCTAAATCGCATGCGTAGAGGTATTCCCATCTTAGATACCGTAACAAGAGAATGTGAAGTTTTTGAAGTTAGCACGTATCAATTTCGAATTATTTTGACTCAAGGTCTCAACAGACAAATACGTAGAATGTGCGAGTATTTAGACTACCGAGTAAAAAAATTGAAACGAATTAGAATCATGAATGTACATTTAGATGTACCGGTTGGAAAATGGAGAGACCTTACCGAGGAAGAATTAAAAGAAATAAATAGACTCGTTAGTTCATCTTCTAAAACCTTTGACAGTACCCAGTAATTTGAATTTAACCCTATTGCTGCCAAAAGGATTAGCAGTCAAATTATCGCTCCAAAATCTAGCTTAATTCACTAAAAATCATTACCTTAATGTGAAAAAGAAACGTAATGAAAATAGTGCGAAATATCATATTAGGAAAGTTTAGGACCAAGTTGCTGCTACTTATTTTTCTCTTTATAGGTATCGGAACAAATTTAATTTTTGCGCAAAATTCTAATTTTATAGAATATACAGGTGAAGTTCTCGATTCGAACAATAAAAAACCTTTAATATTTGCTACCCTAACAATTGAGAACACTAATCATAGTACCATAACCAATTCAGAGGGGCAATTCGCTCTCAAAGTACCCAATGATGTTAAAAATGGCAATCTAATAGTCGCATTTTTAGGGTATAAAACAATGTCTGTTCCCCTGGCTCAATTAGAAAAGGATAGCAACAAGATATTGATGGATGAATTTGTAATGGCGCTATCAGAAGCAAGAATAGACGCTCCCAATGATGCTAAAACATTAGTAATCGAAACACTTAATAGGAAAGGCGAAAATTACTTGAACGAAAATACCGTAATGACTGCTTTTTACAGAGAGACAATTAAAAAGCGAAGAACGAATGTTAGTTTATCAGAAGCTGTTGTAAATATCTATAAAGCACCATATTCATCTAACAAAAGTGATGCGTTAGAATTATACAAGGCTAGAAAAAGTACCGATTACAATAAATTAGATACTGTTGCCTTAAAACTACAAGGTGGTCCTTTCAATACGTTATTTGTAGATATGGTTAAGTATCCCGATTATATCTTTACTGAAGAAACCCTCTCCTACTATGACTTTTCTTTTGATACTTCAACACGGGTAAATGATCAATTAATATATGTGGTAGATTTTAAACAAAAGCCAGAAATCATTGACCCGTTGTATAAAGGAAAATTATACATCGATGCAAAGAATAGAATTTTAACTAGCGCCGTCTACTCTTTGAACATTACTGATAGAAGATTAGCTTCTCAAATGTTTGTTCGTAAAAAACCCAGAAATACAGAGGTTTGGCCTACAGAAGTATCTTATAGAGTAGATTATCGTGAAAAAAATGGGAAATGGTATTACGGGTATAGTAATGTACTTTTAGAATTCAAAATCAATTGGGACAAGCGATTATTTAATTCTGTCTATAGTTTAAGTTGTGAAATGGCAGTTACAGATTGGGAGCAGAATATTGATAATATTATTCCAAAGTCAAAAAATAGAATTAAGTCATCGATAATTTTAGGTGATGAAGCTATAGGTTTTGCAGACCCTAATTTTTGGGGGGAATATAACATAATAGAACCCGAAAAATCAATTGAATCTGCCATCAAAAAAATTCAAAGACAATTACGAAGAGGTAAGTTTGATACTGACGGCACATCTAAACCTTAAGTAGAAAAAAATAAAAAGCCCATCTAAGTTTTAGATGGGTTTTTACTTTGGGGGAAACTAAAATTACTTGGGCATTACAACAGTATCAATAGCGTGTATAACACCATTACTTGCAGCTACATCTGCAATAACAACAATGGCCATGTTTCCTTTTTCATCTTTCAACATTACCTTATCACCATTTAATGATAAGATAATTGTACCACCTTGTACCGTTTTAACAGAAAAAGCACCTTTATTACCGTTAATAGCCTTTACAACATCACCTGCCATATATTTACCGGCAACAACATGATACGTAAGCAAACCAGTTAATGCTTCTTTATTTTCAGGCTTTAACAAACTTTCTACAGTACCAGCTGGTAAAGCTTCGAAAGCACTATTTACAGGAGCAAAAACTGTAAAAGGGCCTTCACTACTAAGCGTTTCAACTAAATCTGCAGCTTTTACTGCGGCGACCAATGTTGTGAAATTTTCATTTCCAGCAGCAACACCTACAATGGTTTCTGATTGTGCAAATGAGGTTGATACAAATAATACAAGGGCACTTAACGTTGTAATTTTTAAAAATTTCATAGTTCTTTTTTTTAGATTTCTGTAAATGTAGCTTGTAGATTTCAAAAGAATCATAAATTTTGTTTAATTTATTTTAAAATATGTTAAACATTATTTAATTCTCAGAAAATCAATAATTTTTAAAAGCAGGAAATTGTGTCACACAATATAAATAGCAGATAATAGACAATACTAACTAGCTTTACCCACAGATTATAGGGGCTTAAAATTCTAAGATATTGCTGAGTAGTGTATTAATCACTTCGGATAAAAGGCTTTAGCTCTAAAAAATTTTAATTCATTCAAGAATTTCTAAGAAAACTTTTAATCGGAAATTATTATCGATGAAAATTATAAGGTTGGAAGTATTAAATAAGCAAGAGGTGGTATAACCTTTGTTTTGGATTACATCACCTCTTACAAATATGCTTTAATGGTCGTAGGTTGGACCATTGAAACTATTCTTTTTACTAGTTATTGATTATTAAATTATAAGTTCATTATTAGTTAGCAACCTCGCTGATAAATTTCAATCGGTATAGGCGAAGTTCTTCTTCTTCATATTCACCGTCAAATTCACTCATAGCTTCCTCCAAATCATCGGTATCAGCTTCTAAAAAATATTCATGAATTTCCTCTTGCTGATCTTCATCTAAGATTTCATCAATCCAATAGTTCAGGTTTAATTTAGTACCACTATAAACAATTTGTTCCATTTCTTTAATAAGATCCGGAATTTCCAATCCTTTTGAAGAAGCAATATCAGACAAAGGTAATTTTCTATCCACATTCTGAATTACATAAAGTTTTAATGCAGAATTAGCACCCGTACTTTTGACTACTAAATCATCAGGTCTAATAATTTCATTCTCTATTACATAATCATTTATAAAAGTAATGAAAGGCTTACCGTATTTTTTTGCTTTTCCTTCACCAACTCCATGAACATTTAATAACTCCTCATGAGAAATAGGGTATTTCAAAGCCATATCTTCTAAGGAAGGATCTTGAAACACAACAAATGGGGGTACTCCTATTTTTTTAGCTTGCGCCTTTCTTAAATCTTTTAATTGTTTTAGAAGTCGCTCATCTGCAATACCGCCAGACTTAGCAGCCCCTACTATAGCATTATCATTTTCAGCATTGTAAACATGGTCTTTGGTCATCATGAATGAAGCCGGAGTTTTCAGAAATTTCTTTCCTTTTTCTGTCAAATGTAAAACACCATACTGTTCAATTTCTTTTCTTAAAAGCCCTGCTACTAGGGTTTGGCGTACTAATGCCATCCAATAGCTTTTATCTTTATCAGCACCAATTGCAAAAAAATCTTTTTCATTGGTCTTATGGGAAGATATAATGGCATTCATTTTACCGCGTAATGCATTAACAATCTCTTTTGACTTAAATTTTTCGCTTGTACCTTTTACTACCTTAAGTAGTTTTACAACATTTTCTTTAGCTTCTTCCTTCTCTTTTGGGTTTCTAGTATTATCATCCATCTCGGCACCATCACCATTGATTTCATCAAACTCCTCACCAAAATAATGCAACATAAATTTACGTCTAGACATTGACGTCTCTGCATAAGCGACAACTTCTTGAAGCAAGGCATTTCCAATTTCTTGTTCAGCAACCGGTTTACCAGACATGAACTTCTCTAATTTTTCAATATCCTTATATGAGTAATAAGCTAAACAATGCCCTTCACCCCCATCACGACCAGCTCTACCCGTTTCTTGATAATAACTTTCAATACTTTTCGGTATATCGTTATGAATTACAAAACGAACATCGGGCTTATCTATTCCCATACCGAAGGCAATTGTTGCAACGACGACATCTACATCTTCCATCAAAAACATATCTTGATATTTAGACCGTGTCTTTGCATCGAAACCAGCATGATAAGGCACAGCACTAACACCATTAACTTGCAGCACTTGAGCCAATTCTTCAACTTTCTTACGGCTAAGACAATAAATAATACCAGATTTTCCAGAATTTTGTTTTACAAATCTTATGATATCAGCTTCTACATTCTCGGTTTTTGTGCGTACTTCGTAGAATAGGTTAGGTCTATTAAAAGAAGCTTTAAACAACTTCGCACCACCAATACCTAAATTCTTAATAATATCTTCTTGTACCTTAGGCGTTGCAGTAGCTGTTAAACCAATAATAGGGATATTTTCACCTAAGCGTTCAACAATCGATTTAAGATTTCGATACTCAGGTCTAAAATCATGTCCCCATTCAGAAATACAATGGGCTTCATCAATAGCAACAAAAGAAACAGTTACCGACCTTAAAAACTCTACATTTTCTTCTTTCGTTAATGACTCTGGGGCAACATATAACAACTTAGTGATACCGTCGGTTATATCTTGTTTAACTTGTTTTACCTCACCTTTATTCAACGAAGAATTTAAAACATGGGCAATTCCAATTTCAGAGGAAACACCTCGAATGGCATCAACCTGATTTTTCATTAAAGCAATTAAAGGAGAAACTACAATTGCGGTACCTTCTTGCATAAGGGCCGGTAATTGGTAGCAAAGTGATTTGCCTCCACCTGTAGGCATTATCACAAACGTATTATTCCTTCGTAAAACATTTTTGATTACTTCTTCTTGAAGTCCTTTGAACTGAGAAAAACCAAAATATTTTTTTAAAGAGGAATGTAAATCTATATTCTCAAAATCTTTACTGTGTGTCACATTTTACATTTAAGGGGGAACTTCGTATACTAAAACTCATGAGTGAACAAAAATATTATTTACCTAGCTTGGTTATTCTAAATTATCATGCGATAATCAGCATATAAAATTAAGATTGTTTAATTTTGTCATCTTAAAGATAACACATTCTTTTAGGAATACAATCCATAATTTGAATAATAGATTGATAGCTACGGACACCATTATTGACTTGGCAAAAAAAACCATTGAAACTGAGCGTGACGCCATAGCGCACCTCTCTAGTCTTCTTACAGACGATTTTGCAAAGGTTGTAAATTGTATTATTGAATCAAAAGGACGCGTAATTATTTCTGGTATTGGAAAAAGTGCCATAATTGCTACAAAAATTGTTGCAACATTAAATTCTACTGGTACTCCTGCAATTTTCATGCATGCCGGAGATGCTATTCACGGAGACTTAGGCACAGTTCAAGACAATGATGTAGTCATTTGTATTTCTAACAGTGGCAATACGCCTGAAATTAAAATGTTAGTTCCACTTTTAAAAAGAGGCACTAATAAATTAATAGCCATGACTGGCAACACTGAATCTTTTCTCGCAAAACAAGCCGATTATATTCTGAATACTTTTGTAGAAAAAGAAGCGTGCCCTAACGGATTAGCACCTACCACAAGTACAACAGCACAATTGGTCATGGGTGATGCATTAGCAATAGTACTTTTAGAAATAAAAGGGTTTAGCAGTAAGGATTTCGCAAAATATCATCCTGGTGGGTCATTAGGCAAACGACTTTATCTTAGAGTTGCAGATTTGGTAAGCAAAAATCAAGTGCCAAGCGTTCAGAAAAATGCCGAGGTTAAAGAAGTTATCGTAGAGATTTCTAAAAAAATGCTAGGGGTTACCGCTGTACTAGATGGTGAAAAAATTGTTGGTATCGTCACCGATGGTGATATTAGACGTATGCTTAATAAGCATGATAATATTAAAGATTTAACAGCCGAGGACATCATGACCAGTAACCCAAAAACAATACCTGCAAATACCTTAGCTATTAAAGCGTTAGAGCACATGCAGAAAAAAGGAATTTCACAATTACTTGCCATGGAAAATGGCACCTATGTTGGTGTTATTCATTTACATAATTTAATTAACGAAGGTATTTTATAATGAGTTCTAAAGCTGCTAAGCCTCACAACGAGATGTCATTTCTCGACCATTTAGAAGAATTAAGATGGCATTTAATTCGTTCTACTGTGGCAATCGTACTTATAGGTTCTGTTGCCTTTTTAATGAAAGGTTTTATTTTTGATACGATTATTTTTGGACCCAAAAACATGGACTTTCCAACATATCGCCTTTTTTGCAATATAGCCACGTGGTTAAATAAAGTCCAAGATTTTACGGTAATAGATTCTTCATTCTGTGCTGATGAATTTCCTTTTTCTATACAGAGTCGCGAAATGGGCGGTCAATTTTCAGCTCATATATGGACCTCTATTTGGGCTGGAGTAATTATTGGATTTCCATATGTTTTATGGGAAATGTGGAAGTTCATTAGTCCTGGCCTTCATGAGAACGAACGTAAGAATTCTAGAGGATTTATATTAATTGCCTCATTATTATTTTTTATTGGTGTGTTATTTGGGTACTACATAGTAGCTCCACTTTCTATTAATTTTTTAGGTTCTTATGTCGTCAGTGAATCGGTCTTAAACGAGTTCGATTTAGATTCCTATATAGGTACGCTTAAAATATCTGTCTTGGCGTGTGGTATTCTATTCGAACTACCTATTATAATATTCTTCTTAACAAAAGTGGGTCTTGTAACACCCGAGATAATGAAGAAATATCGAAAAATTGCTCTGGTAATTGTACTTATATTATCAGCAGTAATTACTCCACCAGATGTTACTAGCCAAATTATTGTAGCAATACCTGTATTGATTTTATATCAAGTAAGTATCTATATTTCTGCGATGGTACTTAGAAAAGAAAGAAAAAAAGCTGAAAAAGAAAAAAAAGCAAATAGAAATGTCAAACCAAATTGAAGAATTTAATGCCTATCGCTCTAAGATGAACGACAAGCTATTGGCGGATAACAATAAAATAATTAAGCGCATTTTTAATTTGGACACCAATGCTTTTGCTGAAGGCGCATTAGATGTGAAAACCAAAGAATTATTAGGTCTTGTTGCCTCAGCTGTTTTACGTTGTGATGATTGTGTGAAATACCATTTAGAAAGCTCATATAAAGAGGGTGCATCTAAAGAAGAAGTTATGGAAACTTTAAGTATTGCTACTCTTGTTGGAGGTACTATTGTTGTACCACATTTAAGAAGAGCATATGAGTATTGGGAAGAATTAGAAAATCAACAAGGTTAAATAATCCCTAATTACTTTTCTAACAGACCAATAACCAATAGATTTGAATACATGAAGTTACGTGCCGATAATATTATGAAATCCTACAGAGGTCGTAGGGTGGTTAAAGGAATTTCTTTGGAAGTTAACCAAGGAGAAATCGTTGGATTATTAGGACCTAATGGTGCCGGCAAAACAACTTCCTTTTATATGATTGTAGGTCTTATCAAACCTAACGGTGGTAGCATTTGGTTAGACGATATGGAAATCACCAAATTTCCTATGTATAAACGAGCACAGAACGGTATTGGTTATTTGGCTCAAGAAGCATCTGTATTTAGAAAACTTAGTATTGAAAAGAATATTTTAAGCGTACTTCAATTGACCAAATTGAGTAAAAAAGAGCAGCACATGAAGATGGAGTCGCTAATTGAAGAATTTGGTTTGGGTCATATTCGTAAAAGCCGCGGTGATCTTTTATCGGGTGGTGAGCGAAGAAGAACAGAGATAGCAAGAGCTTTAGCAACCGACCCTAAATTTATTCTACTTGATGAACCTTTCGCTGGTGTTGATCCTGTAGCTGTAGAAGACATACAACGCATCGTAGCTCAATTAAAAGATAAAAACATTGGTATTCTTATTACCGACCACAACGTGCAAGAAACACTTGCTATTACAGAGCGTTCTTACTTAATGTTTGAAGGTGGCATCTTAAAATCTGGTGAACCTGAAGAATTAGCTGCCGATGAAATGGTACGTAAAGTATACTTGGGGCAAAACTTTGAACTACGTAAGAAGAAGTTAGATTTTTAAAGTAGAATTGACTTAAATTATTTCTTTGTACTTCTTTAGGTTATATAATCCCCATCCAAAAAACAATAGCTCTAGAATTAATGCAGGAGTAAATAGTGGCGAAATACCGTCAACTACTGTGCTTACAATTCTACCAAAAGAAATACCTCCCATAAAAAGTACATTGCACAATGTTGCTCCATACCAAATTTTGGGTTTAAAAGCACCTATTAGCCAAAACAGCCCAACACCTAAATAAATACCCATTACTGCACGCAACATATTCATAAGCTCCAAGTCTACCACCTCAAAACCTAAGAGTTTTGGCATAATAAACGTTGGATGACCACCATACACCACCCCGGCAATAATCACTATAATTCCAGATAATATTAGATTAAGATTTTTTGGGATTGTCATTGAATTGTTTACCATAAAGTTGAAAATATCTAAATGCTGCAATACCACCGATAAATGAAAATAATGCAAGCATCCAAAACACATTTTGATGTCCTTCCAAGCCTGGTGAAGCATCAAGTAAATATCCCATAGCAGGGCCGGCAAAAATATCAGGAGTATATCCTATTAAAGAAATTAAACCTACCGCAGTACCAGTTAATACCAAGGGAATTTTACCGCTTTCCATAACCGCAAAATATAAGGATCGTGCAGCATAAACTCCTATAGCAACAACCAATATCGAGAACAGAAACAAAAAATGTGGAATATTAGATACCATGCCCGTTGCAAAAATAATAGCGCCACAAAAAGCAATTATAAAACTAATAAATAGCCATAAACTAGGTCTAGAACGGTCTGCTAGAATACCAATAGCAAACCCCACTACTGGGCGAGCAAATAATAAAAAAGTTCCCACCTGTGCAGAACCTACCTCATCGAACAACATAACATCTTTCGCATATAACGAGAATACGTCTGTAATTTTATAACCAACATAAGCACAAAGAATAATAACCATTAATAATAAAACCGATGGCAATCGTAATACCTCGCCTATCTGTGAAACGGTAATTTTATCAACTATAATTTCCTTTTCCAAATGTTCTGGAAGTTTCATAAATCTCCAAACCAACAAGCCTATTATAGCAACTATGGCAGAAGAAGTTAAAATCACGTATCGAAATGCAAACCTACTTTCTTGCAAGGTTGCAACTTCTAAATCGGCGGTCATAAAATAGGAGAATACCAAAACACCCATGGTGCCGAAAAGAGCACCTACAAGGCCCCTACCCCCATCTAAAAACCCAAATGCCTTGCCTTGAGAATTTTGTCCTCCCCAAACCCTGGTGGCTTTTATCATAGGAGACCAGAAGAGAAAAATAGTTGTAAAGCCCCAAAAACCATATAATATTTGAAGCGTTGAATACTCAGGAAAAGTAGCAAAGACCAAACCACCTAAAGCGGTCATCCATAAAGCAATAGCTATCAATTTTCTAGGTTGATATTTATCAGCCAAAGGCCCTCCCAATAAATAAGATATCAGTGCCACAAAACCATATACTGAGAAGCATAGTCCAAGTTCTACATTATCTAATTCAAAAACTTTTAAGACTGTGGGCCTAAATACACGTTGCAAAACAAAAGGTAAAATAAAGACGCTTTCTCCTGCTAAAATTAATAGTAACAAGTAATACCACGGCGCTTTTTCGCGTTGTTTCATTTAGTCTTAATCGGAATCCAAATCTCCTCTTCTGAGGTAGGATCATTAAATTTATACTTCACTCCTAAAACTTCGAAATGAGGACGGTTGTCTAGTTGATATTTGGATTTAGGAATCCATTCTCCATAAATATATTGAAAAATATCTTGGGGCGAACTAGAACCTTTATGTTCAAAAACTGCATATGAACCAGCAGGTATCGTTAGAATATACATATTATGCGGAAGGTTTTCAATGCTGTTAACCTCTACACATGCCCATTTTACGAAACGACTTGAAGGATCAAATACATCAAAATAACCATTGGGGAATAATTGAAGAGAAATAAAATCCTCAGATATTCTATTTACTATTTCACAACTACGAACTCTAAAACTTTTCCAAAGATCAAATGTCTGATTATCTACAAGACTCATCTCTTGAGATATGCCAACTACATTTCTTGATTTCAATGCTACAATTCTAGGTTCCATTTTCATTTTTTAGCTAAGTCTATTTCGAATAAACAAGCAGGTCCTTCTTTGTAATGCGGTGGTAATTCATCAACGTTCGGTAATTCAAACATGCCTAAAAAGTTAAAGCCACAATTACAATAATGAGTAATTAGGCGAGTATTATCCCCTATCGTGTCTAACCGAATGTATTGTTTATTATGAATTTTTGCATAATCTTTAGCCCATTCTACAATAGAACCAACAAAATTATGACCACGAAACTCCGGGTTTGTAGCTATTCTATGAATATAAATTGCTGGATCCTCGTTTCTCTTTTCCCAAATTTGGGCATCAGAAAAAGTGATTGCCCAAATACAGGCAATCTTGTCATCAATAAGTAGTTTAAACTGCCTATGCCCTGCTATTTCTTGAGATACCATCTCACGATCGAAATCAGGCCAAACGACAACGGTTTTTTTACTTTTTTGGTAATTAGATGCTATCTTATATAATCGAAATATTTCATCTATATCTTCTATATTCACATTTTTTACAAGCATTTGGTATTGATTTAATTATAAAACTAAAAGGCCATGTTCGCGTAAACCTGTTACCTGTTTAGAGTACCAGAACAATTCAAAATCTTCGAATTGTGATTCATAATCCTTTTTTAGCTTACCGTAACTTAATGGCTGGTTTTCTGGTTTTAATTTTTCTAAACTAGATAGCAGCCATTGCCCTTTATCCTTATCTACTGTTATTTCATACAAATCTACCTTAGTATGAAAGCTTAATTCAAGTTGCTGCCAAGTCATTCCTTTTTTCTTCTTTACACGCTCACTGGCCATAGGCATGGGGCCAATCCAAGCTACTTTAGCTGTCGGTTTAGTAGTCAGAACCAATTCTTTTTCTAGGCAATTAAATATATAATCTGGGGATATTGTTGACGCTGGAATTTTAAAATCGAACCATTCTTGCAAGCTCATATCAAACCCGATACCGTGCATAAAATTAAAAAGTGATTTTTTTAGCCCGTAGCTAAATTTACCATGATCTACACCAATTTTATCTTTGAAATCAATGTCATTATTTGCAAAACTAATCTGTTTTAAATCTGGAATAACTCCGTATTCCTCCGGATTAAGACCCACCGGACTATGGGCTGTTAATGCAAATTGATGCCAAAAACCCGATTGTATAATTCCCAGTTCGAACAACTGCCGCACCATTTCTAAACTGTCTACCGTCTCTTGTACCGTTTGGGTTGGGTAACCGTACATTAAATACGAATGCACCATAATATTTGCTTCAGTAAAATTTCGTGTCACCTGAGCAACTTGTTCAACGGTAACCCCTTTATCAATCAACTTCAGCAAACGGTCTGATGCAACTTCCAATCCTCCAGAAACAGCAATACAGCCCGATGCTTTCAATAAAAAACATAAATCTTGGGTGAAGTTTTTTTCAAAGCGAATATTCGTCCACCATGTAATTGTCAAGTTTCTTTTAAGAATCTCTAACGCAAAAGCTTTCATTAAAGAAGGCGGTGCTGCTTCATCTACAAAGTGAAAACCCGATTCACCTGTTTGGGCTATTAAAGTTTCTACACGATCTACCAAGAGACTTGCAGCGACAGGTTCATATATTTTTATATAATCTAAAGAGATATCACAAAAAGTACATTTACCCCAATAACAACCATGCGCCATGGTCAATTTATTCCAACGACCATCGCTCCATAAACTATGCATTGGGTTTGCAATTTCTATGACCGATATATATTTATCTAAAAATAAATCTGAATAATCCGGAGTGCCTACGTCCTGTTGTTTATAATCTGGTCTTGTACAATTATTTTTATAATTTACTTGGTTATCCTCTAAAACAAAGGTTCGTTTTAATTCGCCTTCTCCATTTATTACATACTGATGAACAAGTTCTAGTGGTAATTCTCCATCATCCAACGAGATAAAATCGAAGAATTCAAAGACACGCACATCGGTAAGGCTTCGTAATTCTGTATTAGGAAAACCACCACCCATAGCAATTTTAACCGATGGATGATTTTTCTTTATAAACTGTGCACAGCGAAAAGCACTATATAAATTCCCAGGGAAAGGCACGGAAAAACATACCAGTTTAGGATTAATGGTTATTAACTGTTCTCCTAATAATTTAAATGTTAATTCATCAATAAAGGTTGGGGCCTTATTTAGATGAATATATAGTTCATCAAATGAGTTGGCACTTCGCCCTAGCCGCTCGGCATATCTACTAAATCCAAAATTAGGATCTATACATTCAACGATAAAATCAGATAGATCTTCAAGATATAAGGTGGCCAAATGCTTGGCTTTATCTTGCATACCCATAGTACCAAAAGCCCACTCTAAATCATCTAACTGTTGAAAACGTGAAGCTTGTGGCAAAAAATTATCGGTACACAACTGTCTTGCCAGCGTATCATTCTTTCCTTGTAGAAAAAGAATTACAGTGTCTAAAGTTTTTAGATAATCATGACGTAAAGTATATATTCTCTGACAATTTTCAGATACAATAGCATCTGCTTTAAAAGCCATTTCAAATAACTGCTGAAAGGTACTTTTATTAAAAAGTGATACTATAACCTCAATACCTAAATCTGATTGAAACGAGGAAATATTCTTTGTATTCAAAAACCCTTTAATATAGGCCGTTGCCGGATATGGGGTATTTAGTTGGGTAAAAGGTGGTGTTATTAAAAGAAGGTCTTTCACAAGGCTATTTTAGAACAATGTTGCAAAGATAACCGATACCTTATTCATTATTCAATATCTCGCGAACCGCTTGCTGATATGCTTTAGGATTATTGGCTTTCTTTATTTTCTTAAATGCCTTATGCGGGTTAGAAGTTGACTGCGAAAAATACTCCCAAAAGCCCTGCATTTTCATTTTAATAGGTGTTGGTCCTGATAAAGCTTCGTCATACTGCTGATAAATAATATCATGAAACTCAGAGAAAATCTTCCAACGGTCTTTTGGGTACTCGGTGGTATTATTCTTTATCATGCTGGGTAAAAATGGGTCGGCAATTAAACCTCTACCCATCATAAAATGATCTATTGAAGGGAAACGCTCTTGCATTTCTTTAAACTTTGCTACTGTAGTAATATCGCCATTATAATACAATTTATGCTTGGTGTTTTCGACACAACGCTGAAAAGCATCTAAATCTACCCCACCCTTGTACAGCTGCTTTCCAATACGTGCATGAATGGCAATATTTTTTAATGGATAAGAATCAAGAATAGGAAAAACGTCTAAAATCTCTTCTGCATTTTCATAGCCCATTCTCATTTTCATAGAAACAACAACATCTGTTTCTTCATGAGCACGTTTTAAAATATGGTCTATTTTCTCTGGATTACATATGAGTCCGCTACCCATTCCTTGTTTTGTAACCATAGGATAAGGACAGCCTAAATTCCAGTTCAATTCTTTGTACCCTAAACTTTGAATGTACTTTACTACGAACAAAAATTCATCAGCATCACCAGTCATTACCTGCGGTATAACTTCTAACGTCGTATTATTATTTGGTTGTAAATCTTTTTGATATGAATTTTTAATCACCATTTTTCCATTCAAACGAATGTATGGCGCATAAAAAGTATCAATACCTCCAAAATATTTATGGAATGCATTTCGGAATCTAAAATCGGTAAAACCTTGTAATGGAGATGATAGTAAAGTAATTGACATGTATTTATGACTACGTTAGTTGCTAACTTTTAAGTCTTGCAACAACAGATTCAGCTGCAAAAATAGCGCCTTCCATGTAACCAGAGTGATGTTTTGATGTTTCTGCTCCAGAAATAAATAATTTACCATCAAATAAAGGTTCTTGATACAGTGAATGTCCGCCGTTTTGATGTGGAAATAAATTATCTTCCTGTCTGTTAGATTTGGTAAACTCTTCATTATACCAAGCCATTTCGTGATACGATTCGTATTGCAAAGCTTCTTTCCCAAATACCATTTTCAACTGCGCTTCTATTTTCTCTATACGTTGTTCTTTTGTAAAACGAGCACAACTACCAGACGCAAAACCAACAAGGGCATAAGATTCAGTTTCCAAATTAGATTGGTCATAGAATTCGGTAAGTGGACCAACATTACTAAATATGGTACCCGATTTACCTTGATCTCGCCAGAATGGTTTTTTAAAGGTTAGTCCCACTTTTATAGCATCTTGCATCCATGTATGGGTTTGTTTTGCTAAAGAAATTAACTCTTTAGGCAAAGCCGGTGAAAATTCTATTTGTTCAATTAATACTGCAGGGGGTAATGTGGTAATAATTACATCTGCTTTTAAAGTACGTGTATTGGTTTTTAATGCGGTACCGTTTTCAGACACTGAAATATCCTGTACTACTTCGTTCAAAAAAACGGTATTCGGTTTTAGCTTGGTATATAAAGCATTCAGTAAATCAATAGTACCGTTTTTAAAACGGTAACTAGGGCTATCGTTCGGTACCTTAATCTCTTGTGGTGGCACATTTGAAAAAGTTTGAAAATAAGATATACCTGTTAGAAACTGCTCAAAAAAAGGAATCTTGAATTCGTCGAGAACCTCTTCTAAATAATAATGGCTGTCATTGAACCAAGTCGCACCCATTTCAACTTTTGAGTTACCAGATTGTATGGTATGAATTCTACCTCCTATGCGGTCTCGCGCTTCTATGACCTTTACAGCAAAGCCAAGTTCTTGTAAACGATATGCAGTTAAAAGTCCGGTTAAACCAGCTCCAACAATCACCACCGATTTATCCATTCTTCTATATAATTCTGATTAAAACCGGACAACTAAATTTTTGATTGCAGCACACTAACAGTTACTAATAACTGGCCTATATGACGTTGACTATGCTCTGCAGCATGAAACAGCAAACCGATAACTGTTGAAGGTAATTGCTTTCTACCTACTGTTCTTTTGTCGGTAAGACCGTTTTCTGGTATTGTTTTAAAATAGTGTAAAGCCTCAGCTACTTTTAATGAGAACTGCTCCCGTAGTTGTTCAACATCTGTTTCCAAATTAAACGTTCCCTCCTGTTTAAGAAAATTGAATTGGTCTACAGATAGGGACTCACCCTTCGCATAAGTCAACATTCTATCTAAAACTCCCGTTAAATGATTCATATGAAAACCTACTGAAGCCCTTCCGGAGGCCTTAGCCCACAAAAGCTCTTTTGGAAAATTTGAAGTATATTTTTTCAACTCACGTTCAGATTGCAACAAGGCATGAGCCGCTGGTTGTAATAAAGCAGGTATGTTGGGTAATGGTCCGCTTAACCAAAACTCTAAATTTTCATCCATTAAATCCATAATAATTAGTTTTCCAGTTATAGATTAATCATAAAGTCTCTCGTGTACAAAAGAACTTACTATGTAGAAAAGAATAATAATAGGAATAGCCATAAATTTCATAGTAACTATAAGGACTACGCTAATTATTAAAAAAATGTAACGCAAGGCATTATCCTTAAAGCTTGTATTCTTAAATTTTAAGGCAAAAAGCGGTAAACTACAATTCAATAAATAAGCACTTACTATAGTAAGTCCAATTAAAAACCATTGATTAAGAATAATGCTATTCAAATAATCATTGTTTTGATACAGTAATATTAGGGGCAACGAAAGAATTAAAAGAGCATTTGCAGGTGTTGGCAATCCAATAAATGATGATGTTTGATTTTCATCAATATTAAATTTAGCCAATCGATAACCTGAAGCCATGGTGATTATAAAACCAAAAAAAGGTAAAAGATGAACTAACTTTAGTTCACCTGAATTCAGAAAAAAATGTGAGCCATCGCCCCAACCATCTGTTTGCGACATAGCCAATAGCTGAAACATAACAATACCTGGCACCAAGCCACTTGTAATCATATCTGCTAAAGAATCTAATTGCAAACCTAATTCACTTTTTACATCTAGAACCCTAGCAGCCAATCCATCAAAAAAATCAAAGAAAATACCAAGAGCCACAAAAATAGCAGCAATTTCTAATCGGTTTAACACTGCGAACATTGTAGCCACACAGCCACAGAAAACATTCATGAGTGTTATAAAATTAGGGATATGTTTTTTCATAGGAATCTGGCTTTGGCTATAATAATTGTTTGTTCTTGACGAAAGAAATAAAGAATTCTCGAATATATAAGATCCTATAAAAATAAGATAATTCTATTTGTTCTAACTTTTAAACCATTAAAGCAAAACGAGATTTAAGTTAAGGTTTGTCACGTCCTAAAATACGGCTACAGATTAATATTAGTTTTAAGC
>TARA_R110002074_G_scaffold383969_1_pt1 | contig 23116 bp, 19 predicted proteins | sample TARA_R110002074 | Tara Oceans TARA_R110002074 (sample SAMEA4397215) | marine metagenome | biome: Polar Biome; feature: [MIX] marine epipelagic wind mixed layer (ENVO:01000061); material: water (ENVO:00002006), including particulate matter (ENVO:01000060) such as... | depth 10-100 m | reverse complement strand
CAGTGTGCCTGTTTTTCGCCAAAATGGCGGAAAGCGGGCAAAAAATGCACAAACAGAGGGTAAGATTGGGCCCAAATTGCGCTTGAATGGCTTTTACTCCGAGTTGAAAAGCGATTCAGCGACAAATCAGGGGTTAATCAGACCCTCCTTAGAATTTTACGCGGCTTGGCTACTTTCCCATAACATTGGCCAAGTTTTATCTCGACCTACGTTATTTCGAATTTGATCCTACCAAACCACTAATATTACTTTATCTTATATCGAAGTCTGAGGGAGTATTTGGAGCGTTTGAACTTGAGAATAAAGGTGTGCTAGAAAGGTTAAAATCATCAAGAAGGAACTCAGTCTCTACTGGATAGACGGCGTTTGCCCAGCCCATTAAATAGCCTTGGGAAAAGCCTTTAACGCTCGAGCTGAGCCTGATTGGCTGGTTCTTTAAGTCTTGGGTCTTGATATATTTAGCGTCGTCTTCCCACTTTCGCCACACTTCCATCAGCCCATCGTTGGCACCGGCCGAGCTTTCACTTGCTACATGGACTACCAAGTGCATCCATTTACCCCGGTCACCTGGGACATCTATGAAGGGAGCCCTTCCTCTATCTCCAGCGGTTCCCTTATTACCGCCGGGACTTACTTTTCCATAAAAGTAGGAACCGCCGCGTCCATTTCCTCTAAATTCCATACCCACACTTGAGCCTTCACCTTTAGTTGAGTAGCCATCCATCCACAGGAAGAAGAGTTTTTGATTGTCACCCGCGCCTCCTTTGACGGGATGTGTAAAATTGGTTGGAACCCGTAGCCAGAAGCTCATCCAGATATCCGGTTGAGGTTCACTGAAGCTAAATCGTTGTTCTGTCCAACTTTTCCCTACATTATAGCGCAGCATCATCGCATAATTACCGGTTTTTGCTTCCCATTGACTGGTTTCAGGAGCTGGGCGATTGACCGGCGAAGTAACAAAGACTTCGGTATCTGCGGTAACGACAGAAGTCGTCTTTGTGTCCGACCACCTGAATCCATATGCACTTGTTGTGGACAGGTTTCCTGATTCGAAAGAGTCAGAAACAATTGTATCGCTGCTGGCGAAGGGGCCGAACGTAAGGAGCCCCGCCGTGGTAAGAGCAACCGCAATTTTATTCATAGAATTCCCCGGTATAAGATAGTCATCCTTCGCAGCCTAACTTGGAGGCGCACATTTGTATCCAAAATATGGGTGTTTTTTGGTTACCAACCGTTAGTAAGGAACTGAATTGTGTGACGATTGCTCCGTTTAGGAAAACGCTGGGGCCAGTTGCGAATTGATCAAGAAAGTGGCCGAGTCAAAGCATAGGGGCTGGTCACAACTTGCCTTTAAAAGGATATACTTGTCTGGAGGCGTACCCTCTGGCCCAGTAGAATGTTGCCAGCTTGAGCGCTGAGATACCAATTCGTTTTTGATTTTTGTGAACCAACAGTCGCAACTGAGCGCTAAACTCTTCTGAACGGAAGCTCTAAGAATGGCCGGACTCCTGTCGATCTACCACGCTTTACCGCCGATATTTCAAGATTTTGCGTTAAGTACATACGGGGTGTTACTTCGCCAATTGAGGTATGGACGGTCATTCCGGCATGCGCTGGCACGCTTAGAGGGTTGCAAACTTGATCCTGTGGTGGATCAAAGTATAAGCCTTCAGGAGTTAATAAAAATAGCGGTGCAGACTGAACATTACGGAGAATTGCTTAACCGCCAGCCTTTAGCTGTGTCAGAAATCGATCTGAGTAACTTAACGAGCGTTTTCCCTATTCTGGAGAAAGGAACGATAAAAAATAAACCATCGGCCTTCCAAAGCGATAGTCTCAGTAAAATTAAAACCACAACATTAAATACTAGTGGTACTTCGGGTGCCCCGCTGAATGTAATCGCCACCAAGCGCTCGATAAGGCAAAACTACGCTTTTTTCAATTTATTCTTGCGCTCAATTGGAGTTGATGAGTTCCAGCGCAGCGCGACTTTTGCGGGCCGTCTGATCGTACCGGAGTCGACTACAAAGACGCCCTACTGGCGCAAGAATTACGCAATGAATACGCTTTTGTGCTCTTCCTACCACCTGAGTGCAGACACAATACCTTTCTATATAAAGGCGCTCGAACACTGGCAGCCGATCTATATAGATAGCTATCCTTCGGCGATTTATGAACTTGCTTCATACATCAATTCTAATAAGTTAAAGCACACTCTCCGACTTACAGCGGTGGTCACTTCATCTGAGACGTTGGGAGAGCATCAGAGAGAGGCTATCGAAGAAGCATTTCAATGCCCCGTGTTTGACCAGTATGGTTGTGCGGAAATGGCCGTAATGGCTTATCAACAAAAAGATGGGCGATACTTTATACCTCCACAATATTCGATCGCAGAGGTTCTGGATGATAACGACAAGCCCGTGAAGCCCGGTGAGTCCGGTCACCTCGTGTGCACGGGGTTGCTCAACCAGGCAATGCCGCTCATACGATACCGGATAGGCGATATTGTTAAGACTTCAAAAAAACAAATGGAAGGCTACCCCTTTATTACGTTTCTTGACTCTATAGAGGGAAGAAACGACGACGTAGTTATTGCCAGCTCCGGTTTTCGTGTGGGGCGTTTAGACCCAGTTTTCAAAGGAGTAAAAGGGGTTGTTGAAACTCAAATCGTTCAAACAACAGATGCCTCTCTGAAAGTTAATATTGTTGTTTCAGATGGCTATACGAAAGATACGGAAGATCAGATACGAAGTGCCCTTCAGGCTCGCCTCGGCGCAGCAATGCAAATCAAATTTGAATATTTAGAGCACATCCCAAGAGAAAAGAACGGGAAATTTAAGGCAGTAAAGTCAGAGTTAAGTCGTCACTTACCATAAAGTTGCCTCATGTCAGCACTGTATCCAGCCAATAGGCCGAAAACTAGGTTTGACAGTTAATAAAGCATAAATCGTGCCATTATTCGGAATAATATGTTTTTCAAAGAGTCAGTAAGGCTGCTGTCTTTCGAAAAAAACGATTGCGATTTATACTACAGTTTGTACGCATATTGGGTAACCTTGGAGGCGCATTTTAGTTTGAAAATAAAGGCGAGGTCGAGAGCTCAAAATCATCAATCAGGAATTCAGTATCTACTGGATAGACAGCGTTGGCCCAGCCCATCAAGTATCCTGAAGCAAAGCCTTTTTTCGTGGAGCTAAGCTTGATAGGTTGGTTCTTAAAATCATGAGTTTTGGTATAATCAGTATCTCCTTCCCACTTCCGCCATACCTCCATTAGCCCATCGCTCGCGCCCGGTGCACTCTCACTGTCTACATGAACGACCAAATGCATCCATCTGCCGCGATCTCGGGGAATAGTTATAAACGGCACCTTACCTTTATCACCACTGCCGGCGATTTTGGCGAAGAAATAGGATCCCCCACGCCCGTCGCCTCTGAATGACATACCTAATGTTGTGCCATCTCCTTTTTGGCCGTAACCGTCCATCCAAAGTCGGAAAAGTTTTTGATTGTCGCTCGCCCCTTTAACCTTCGGGTGTGCATAATTTGTCGGGACTCTTAGCCAAAAGCTCATCCAGATTTCCGGTTGGGGTTCATCGAAGTGGAACTTCTGCTCTGTCCAGCTTTTTCCTGCTCTATAACGCAGCATCATGGCATGATCGCCGGTTTTTGCTTCCCATTGACTGGTTTCAGGAGCTGGAAGATTGACCGGCGAAGTAACAAAGACTTGGGTATCTGCGGTAACGACAGAGGTCGTCTTGGTGTCTGACCACCTGAATCCAATTGCGCTCGTTGTGGACAGGTTTCCCGATTCGAAGGAGTCAGAGATGAGTAATTCGCTGCTGGCTGGTGTTCCCAAGGCCAACAAGCCTGACGCAGCAAAGGCAACCGCAAGTTTGTGCATGAAATATCCCCGATATGAATTAGTCACTGATTGAAGCCTATGTTCTAATCACAGGCAAGGAGTGTCCATTGTGCCGGGTGGAAGTACACAACCACAATGTCTCGATAAATTCTTCAGGAAGAGAAGCTTCAAGAATGGCCGGTCTGCTGACCATCTACCACAAACTGCCGTCACAATTCCAAGATCTTGCGCTAAGTACCTACGGTCTGCTATTGCGTCGGCTGCGATATGGAAAAGCGCTTCATCAAACCCTCGCAAGCCTGGAAGCTGGAAAAATCGATCCTTTTCTGGATCAAAGTGAACGCTTGAGGGATATGGTAACCGTCGCACTGCAGCAGACGGAGCACTATGGAAAGTTGCTTGGTTGCCAGTCCTTAACCGTGTCAGAAATAGACGTGAACAACTTTACGAGCTTTTTTCCTGTGCTCGAAAAAGCTACGGTAAAAGCAAGCCCGTCCGCCCTTCATAGTAAAAGCTTCAGTAAAAACAGCACAACAACCTTAAGCACGAGTGGTACAACCGGCAACCCACTGAATGTGCTCGCAAGCAAACACGCCATAAGGCAGAATTACGCGTTTTTCCATTTATTTTTGCGGTCAATCGGAGTTGATGAGTTTCAGCGCAGTGCAACCTTTGCGGGCCGGCTCATTGTGCCGCAGGCGAGCAAGGCGCCGCCGTACTGGCGTAAGAACTACGCGATGAATACGCTGCTGTGTTCTTCTTATCACCTGAGCGCTGAAACTATACCTTTTTACATAAAAGCGCTTGAGGACTGGCGGCCAGCTTTTATAGATAGCTACCCGTCAGCAATTTATGAAATCGCCTCGTTCATCAATGCCAATAAGATAAAACATGGCCTCCAGCTAAAAGCGGTGGTCACCTCTTCTGAAACCTTGGGAGACCACCAGCGAGAGGCTATCGAGCAGGCCTTCCAGTGCTCCGTATTTGACCAGTATGGTTGTGCAGAGATGGCCGTGATGGCTTATCAACAGGAAGACGGGCGATACTTCATACCTCCTCAATATTCGATCGTAGAAGTTCTGGATGATGATGACAGGCCGGTTAAACCCGGTGAATCAGGCCACCTTGTGTGCACTGGTCTTCTGAACCAGGCAATGCCGCTCATACGATATCGGATGGGTGACATCGTCAAGACCTCAAAAGAACAGGTAGAGGGTTACCCTCATGTTCTGTTTCTTGACTCGATAGAGGGGAGGAACGATGACGTCGTGATCACGAGTAGCGGTTCGCGGGTAGGGCGGCTTGGCCCGGTTTTCAAAGGCGTGAAAGGGGTTTCTGAAGCTCAAATTGTTCAAAAAACGCGGACCTTGCTACAGATTAATTTGATCGTTTCGAGCGAATACACTGAAACTACAGAAGCTCAGATACGGAATGCGCTTAAGGATCACCTTGGAACGACAATGCAGATAAGGTTTGAATATGTGGAGCGCGTACCTCGGGAAAAGAACGGAAAATTCAAATTTGTAAAATCAGAGCTATGAGCGGGTCTATGTCAGACGAATTATTGCCGTACGTTTCTATTGTTATCCCCGTATTCAATGAAGAGCGCTACCTGCCTTCATGCCTGACGTCACTTATGTCGTTGAGCTATCCGAAAGATCATCATGAAATTCTACTGATTGACAACGGCTCTACGGATCGAACTCTTGAAATAGCTCGGGGGTTCAGTGAAGTTTCTATTCATGTTAAAGAAAATGTGAAAGTAGGTGCTGTCCGCAACTACGGCGTGCAGAAAGCAAAAGGCAGTGTCATCGTTTTTTTGGACTCTGACTGCGTGGTCAACCAGGAGTGGCTGACCGATGGCGTGCGGAAATTGACAGCAGACGCCAACAGTGTAATAGGGGGGCAATACCTGTTGCGTGACGACCCTTCGTGGCTGGAGAAATACTGGATATTGGCATCTCCAAACCGAACCGTAAGGGAAACCTCCCTCTTGGGAGGCTGCATCTTTATGCCAAAAGAGATTTTCCAGAATATTGGAGGATTCGATGAGTACTTGAACGCTGGTGAGGACAGCGACCTGACGGTACGACTAAAAAAAGAACACATAAATGTTGAAATTGACCCATCTCTCAGTGTCGTTCATCTTGGTAACCCTTCGCGTGTACGGCCTTTTATAGCAAGGCAGTTGTGGCACTCATCCGACTACATTAACGGATTGCCACATTCGTTACGAGACAAGACGTTCCTGTTAACTCTTGCGTTCATGGCAGGGATGATCGGCTTACTGGGATCATTAATATTTTTACCTGCAACCAAATTAACTCTGATAGTTTCCGCTTTTCTCATATTTATCTGTCCGGCTGTATTAAGTGTCAAACGTATCACGAGGTCGGGGGGGAAAGATAAAAGACTTTTCGACTACGTCTCTATATACCTTGTCGACTGGCTGTATTTAATTGGTAGGACGCTGGGGGTCTTGTCTGGCATAAAAAATCGCCTTAGTTTTAGATCCGACGCTAAAGTGGGACGGCGTTAATACGTCTGGATATTCTACTCTTATTACCCGTTTATTGAAGACAGGCGGAACTGATGGATCAGATTGTGAAGCGAGAATTGAGAATTTCTGCCGTAGGCGACATATCCATGGGCGACCACCCGGTTTGCGCTGGACACGGTATGCGTTCGGCTTTTGAGCGCAGAAAGGATGACATTCTCAAGCAGGTTAAACCCTACCTGGAAGCGGGTGATATTGCGCTCGGTAATCTGGAAACGGTGGCGTCAGACGCCGGCCTGAACCGGCACTGGCTGCCGTCGTATGAGATGCGTGGTGATCCCGCCTCCCTGAAATACCTGAAAAATGCCGGCATTGGCCTTCTTGGTGTCGCTAATAACCATGCCATGCAGCATGGCCTTGCTGCGTTCCAGGATAGCCTTGTCCATTTGCAACGCTCCGGATTTGGTGTAATCGGGGTCGATCAGGAATCAGGTCGGACAAAACCCTATGCTTTTCGAAAGAACGGGGTAGCGCACACATTTTTTGCATTGTCTATGAGGCCTGAGAATTGGCATGACGGTACTGTTCCCTACAGCTTGCGTGATAACCACGAAAAAGTTCTCGCGGAAGTTACGGAACTGAAGAAGAATTGTGAGGGGTTCCTCGTATGCTCGATCCATTGGGGTCTTGAGGTGCTGGATTATCCTGGGCCCGATGAAATCAGGTTGGGACGGGCGTTGATAGATGCGGGCGTAGATGTGGTGGTGGGCCATCATTCTCACCTTTTGTGGCCGATCGAACGGTACAAAAATGGCCTGATCTTTTACAGTCTCGGGAATTTTGTTTTTGATCTGTGGGCGAGGGATACAAAGCTAAGCGTCATTGCAGACATCCGCTTGAGAGAGGGCGAAGCCCCGGATTATTCACTCGTTCCGGTCGTGATAGGTGAAGATTTTACGCTGGCACTCGCAGACGCCACCGCAAGTAGTGAAATTCTCGCCCGGATGTCCGAAAATAGTCAGCCGGTAAAACTGACGGCTGAAGAATACGAGCAGAATCACCAGGCAGCAGTGAAAATTGCGAAGCCAATTAAATATAAGTATTTTCTACGGAATTTTTACAGGTATTCACCAAGTTTCTTGTTTCAGTCGCTATTCAGGACGCTGCTGCGGCGTCTTTCGGGTGATTAGGCTGTTGTCCCGGTGAGCCGAGCCTATTTTTGAATCAAGAATCATGACGGGTCAAGGATCAATATGAGACACACAGCTGAGACAGTTCATCTTTTATGGACGGGTGGTTGGGATTCAACTTACAGGCTTCTATACCTTTTGAGGGAAGGCAAGCAGGTTCAGCCCCATTACATTATTGATCCACACAGGCCGTCCTCGCGCCATGAGCTACGGGCGATGGAGGCGATAAGCGAGCGCATTAACAAAGAAACCGGGAAGCTACCCGGAACCTTGCTACCCACGGAGATTTCAGAAAAAGCATCCTCTGTGCAAAGCAGGAAGATCCAGGAAGCCTATAACGCCATCGTAAAAACTATGTATATAGGTGACCAATACATGTGGTTGGCAGACTATTGCGAAGCGCGGGGCATTGAAGGCATGGAGATCGGGGTAGAAGAAAATCCTATTATCCTGAAAGCCGTTAATTCAACCGGGTATCCTTATACCGAAATTTTCGGGAAGTTTCGCTTCCCTATACTCTCCACCAGCAAGCTCGCAATGAAAGAGTGGGCCGAATCTACTGGAACCTTGCCTATTATGGAATTGACCTGGTTCTGCCATAGGCCGACCACAAACGCGCAGCCATGTGGCACGTGCCACCCCTGTGAGGTAACCATAGATGGGGGCATGGGGTATAGGTTGCCTTTGAGATCCCGGGTCAGAAACCACCTCAGAGTTATTCCAAGACTTCGAACTTTCCTCAAAAAGTTTCCTGGCTTTTATTACATCTTGTACAGCCTGAAACACAACAAATAGTTCGCGATTTCAGTACAATCCTCGCGTGTTTCTAAAGAGTGAAAGGTCAATGATCCGTCGTATTCAAGAGATAGCGTGGAGCTATCTCTACAAGTGCCTACGCTCCGCCGCGCATCTTCTGCGGTTCTGGTTGGCGTTTGTTTATAGTAAAAGGCTAAAAAAAGTGCGCTTCGTAGGCATCACCGGAAGTGCAGGCAAAACCACCGCCAAGGATATCTCCACAAGCATTCTTCGTACGGTGGGTGAGTGTTACAGCACTCCGAGCTCTGCGAATTATCCGGATGCCATTGCCAAGCTTTTACTCAAGGTCAGTCCTCGCAACAAGTTCTGCATTCTTGAGGTGTCAGGTGGTAATCCAGGCGAACTGGACAGGCCGCTTAGATTATTTACCCCAAACATAGCCGTACTGACTCTGATCGCACGGGACCATTTCAAGGCATTCAAGAGTCTGGATGCCATCGCAGAAGAAAAAGGCAAGCTTGTTTCGGCTTTGCCTGCCGACGGAGTGGCGGTCTTGAACATTGACGACCCGCTCGTCAGGGCCATAGGTGAGAACTGTAACCGGCAAGTTGTCTGGGTAGGGGAAGCGGATGGCGCGACGATAAGGCTCCTTTCGGCGCGTTCCAGATGGCCAGAGCCCCTGATCCTTGAGGTCGAATATGAAGGGGAAAGATACGAAGTAAGAACAGGCTTCCACGGAAAACATCTTGCCTTGTCAGTACTTTCAGCTTTGGGAGTTGGGTTGGCCGCAGGAATACCGATCGCGAGCGCAATATCTGCTGTTGCTGAAGTGAGGCCGGCAGAGGGGAGGATGCAGACCGTTTCGAATGAGAACGGCGTTACGTTCTTGCGAGATGACTGGAAGGCGCCCCACTGGTCGCTCTCGGCTCCACTCGAATTTATGGCCGAAGCAGAAGCGCAAAGAAAAATTGTTATTATCGGGACACTTTCTGATTATTCCCTATCCGCATCCAAGCTCTATCCCAAGGTAGCCAGGCAAGCCCTTGAAGTTGGTGATATTGTTATTTTCGTCGGTCCCCACGCGCCGAGGGCGGCGAAAGCAAAGCGTGATACAGGCATCGATAACCTCCATACGTTTAGCGAAATACGCGAGGCATCGGTATTTTTGAACGCTCTCCTTGAGCCGGGAGATCTTGTGCTTCTGAAGGGCTCTAACAAAGCGGATCATCTGGTTAGGCTGATGTACAACACGGAAAACCCAGTTAGTTGCTGGGTCAGTCGATGCGGAATTCAGAACTTTTGTGGTGACTGCCCTAGATTGTACAAACCGATGCCCTCCAGCATTGATGGCGTTGAGTCTGGAGAAGATAAACCCCTTAGTGCCGTTGCCGTACCCTTAACCGGAAACGATTCGGGGCAGAAAGTAATCGTGGGGTTGGGCAATCCAGGTTTCAGCTATGAAAACACGCCGCACAATGCTGGATATCGGGTACTGGACCGGATGGCGGAGAGAACGAAAGGATTGTGGATTAGCTGCCCGGAAGGGATGGTTTGCGAACTGGAAATTTCGGGGGTGGCTGTGAGTCTGTTCAAGCCCGGGGCAAAAATCAATAACAGTGGCCCGCCAACGAGACAGTTCCTTGATCGTATGGGCACTGCCTTAAACAACTGCCTGGTTGTTCATGATGAAATGGATCTAGCGCTCGGCCAGGTGAAGCTGAAACACGGCGGAGGCGACGCTGGGCATAAAGGTTTGAAGTCTCTGATTGCTTCGCTTGGCTCCCATGAGATTAAACGGCTAAGAATAGGAGTGAGGCGCCCGGACAATGCGAAAACCGCGAAAAACTCTGTCCTTCAACCTTTTTCCCCCTCTGATGAGACGGCTCTGGAGCCAGGAGTTGATCTGGCGGTAGACATCCTGCTTCAATTTACATGGAATTAATATGGCTTTCTTTTCAGTTGTAATACCCTCGTATAACCGGTCTGGCATGACAGTTGACGCTGTGAATTCGGTTCTTGCCCAAACCTTTCGGGATTTTGAGATTATTGTCGTTGATGATGGTTCAACGGACGATACCGAAGCGGTGATAAGTGATTTTGGTGACCTCATTACTTATCACAAGCAAGTGAATTCTGGTGTTGCTTTTGCGCGTAATAAGGGAATCGCGTTATCAACTGGTCGCTATATATGTTATTTGGACAGCGATGATCTATGGCACCCTGAAAGACTTGCGATTTACAAAGGCGCGATAGATGCCAATCCTGGAATCGCGTTCCTTTTTTCCGACTTTCATAAGCATGATATAAAGCTTCCAGAGCCTTACACTCTGTCAAACTCCGATATGTTTCCTTATATCTACAACTTGGCGAAGAGGCAGGAGGGTAAACTGTTTACCATCGAAGGGGATAACCTGTTAAGGCTCCTGTTCAAAGGCTATCCACTTTATCCCTCGACTTTCGCGGTACGGCGCGACGTACATGACCACTTCAGGTGGGACCCGGGTATATTGAAATCTGAAGATTTTAACTTTGTTCTGAAAGTTTCAAGAAAATACGGCTTTGCTTATCTCAGCCAGAGTTTGACGACGGTACGTGTTCATGATTCAAACAAATCTGCTGATTTTCTTACAAAAAACCACGTTAATCTGTTTAGTATGAAGTTATATAGAGATCTCTATGTGAAGCAAGATGTCCGTTCTCTGTGTAATTTCTATATCTCACAAAAACAGTTCGGGATGGGTAAAAGTTACTTAAAGCTCGGCCTTTTGAAACTTGGCATGTCACACATCTTCCAGTCTCTGCTTTATAAAGAAAACTGGAAGCGCTTGATCAGGCGTGTGTTTGCAAAGCCGTCGGAGGAACAGCGTGTCGCGTAAATCAGGTGTGTTGGCTGTAGGCAATTTCGATTCAAATACCGGTTATGCCTGGAAGTTGATGGAGCGACTTTGGTGTGAATTGTCGGTTTTTTACGAAGCGAAAAATTATCAGACCTACGTTGTTTTTCCATCAGTTTCTGAAGTTCCGGAATGCTTGACTGAGCATAATTGCATAGTTGAGCAGGTGGATTTTACGTCTCGATCTTTTCGCTCGGTAATGCGCCAAGCTAGCTACATCAGGAAAAATTCGATTAAGGCAGTCTACCTGACAGATCAGGAAACGAAATCGTTTCGATTTTTTATTTACAGACTGTGTGGTGTTCGGGAAATCATCGTCCACGACCACACACCCGGTGTGCGGACGCGCCCGGGTTTGATCAAGAAGCTGCTTAAGGTTATTGCTAACAGGCTGCCCTTGTTCTCATGTACTGCGTGCTTTGCGGTAAGCCCCTACGTTAAGCAACGTTTAATCGACGTTAATGGTGTGCCTCTCTCAAAGGTATATTGTGTAACCAACGGAATAGAGGTTTCAAACCTGAATCCGAGTGCGCGTGAAGAGGGCGAGCTTGTAAGAATTGTAACGGTGGGCAGGGCCTCTTACTATAAAGGGATTGATTTTGCGCTCCGGGTCATCCGATCGTTGGTTTTTGAGCGTGAATGTCGCAATATTCGGTACGAGCTGTTTGGAGATGGGCCGGATCTCGAGACCTTTAAAAAGCTGGCAGCTGAACTTGAAATTGAGCTTTACGTAGAGTTTCATGGTGCGGTGCACAACGTAGCCGAAAGACTGGAGACATGCGATATCGCGTTCCACCCGTCTAAGGGCGAGGCAATGTCGCTGGCGATATTGGAATATATGCGAGCAGGCCTGCCGGTGGTTGTGTCGAATAATCCTTCAGTGAGTTCAACCCTGGAGCATGACCATGACTCGGTCATTTATCAGGAAGGCGACGTGGAAAGTGCCGTTATTGCACTGCTCGGGCTGATCAATTCTTCTGAGTACCGAAACCGGCTTGGAAAATTTGGTCAGGTTAAGGTAAAGAGTGAGTTTTCGACAGAGGCCATGTTAGCGCGTTTTCGACGAGGTTTGTCAGCTTTGTCAAGGTAGGCTTGCATGAATTTTCAAATCAGCCTGTTATTAAAGTTAATAATATCATTTTCGCATCTACTGGCCTAAGGAAAGGTTTATGACGGATTCATCAAGACCAAAATGTAAGTATGTATTCATGTACCCCGGCATAGCAGAGCCAACGATCAAAGAAATAGGTGAAGGTCGGGTGCCAAGAGAAAGGCTGGTTGGATTTTACCAATTACTTGAGCGCGGTTGGGACGTTAAAATTTCGGATGCTCGATGGAAGGGATCTTTTGCTAATCTGAGGCGGAATTTAAAAAGATATATCACATTACCTAGTATCGGTATGTTTCGAGACTGGCTGCCTGCAGACGTAATAGTTATTAAAGATGATTTTTCTCTTTTCCTTAGTTTAGCCGCTAAATTAATGGGAAAAAAGCTGGTTTACCTTGATTCGATGTTCTCTATTCCCAAAAGCTCGATTAGAAATTTTATAATAAAACTTAATCTGATTTTAGCGGATAGAGTAATATGTTTCTCTAATAGTCAAGCTGATTTATGGTCTGATAAATATAAAGTGACGAGAGGTAAGTTTTCATGTCTACATTATGGAATTGATTCGGAGTTTTATAAAAATGCGTTTGGAAAATCAAACGCGGAAAGCAAAAATGTTCTCGCCATTGGTAGAGACACAGGTAGAGATTTTGGCGTTTTGGCAGAGGCGATTAGGGACACCGAAGCGTTTCTATATCTAGTTACACTACCTTATCTCCTGCCTGACTTTGTTAAAGATATGCCAAACGTCCAGGTCAAGGAACGCTTATCATATCAGGAGTTAACAGAGTTATATCAAGAATCTGCGATATCGGTCGTGCCTCTCAAAGGTGCGTTGACTTATCCATCTGGTATCAGGGCAGTTATGGAAGCTATGGCCATAGGTAAGCCTGTTATTGCCACATATACACTAGTACTTGCTGAATACTTCTCTGACGGTCAGGATATTATTTTGGTAAAAGCCAAATCGGTATCTGAAATGACTGAAGCCATAAATACATTGCTAAGTGACAAGTCTCTACGGACCAACTTAGTTAAGAGTTCATATAAGAGGCTGTCTGAAGAGTTCACGGTCGAGCAATATGTTAACGGTTTAGAGGGAGCGCTTGTAAATCTCCCATAAATCGGTGCATTCGTAATTAAAGTTCTCCTGCCTAAAACTGGGGAAAACGGAGAGTGATATGAATGAATCACGAAACAGAGAGTTGAAGGAACTAGCGCAGCTGGCATTATTGATGAAAAAATTTTCCAAAGTTAATGTATTTCTTCCAGCTGTTGCCGGGCGCAGTCATTGTGGTGAGTTTTTTGGCGACGTTTGCTGGAAAACGATTTACAATATATCGTTTTGACGGTATCTAAATTGGAGTATTCTTCTTGAAATCGTTATTGACGTTTGTTTTGCCATTGGTTTCGCCTCTCGCAGCTAAAAATTGGAACGAAGTACTTGACAGACTTGATGAGACGGCCAGCTCAATCGACAATATTCACCGCAATCACGAAAATGTCCTAGCGATTCTCGTGGTGAATAAGGAAGCCTGTCTCAGGCCGTTGCCTGCGTGTTTTGAGATACTGCGAGTAGACCTTCCACCGCCTCAAATGTCTGTTTACCGGGGAGACTGTGATGAACGGGAGAGGTCAGAAGCTGTTAAGTGGGATAAGGGTTATAAAGTTGCCTATGGCATGATTCATGGTAAACGGCAGGGTAGTAAGTTTCTCATGGGTGTCGATGCAGATGATCTTCTATCGAATGAAATACCCAATATCATTCAACAGGATTGCGCTGCGAACGGTTGGTACATCAACATGGGCTGGCTTCTACCTCTTGGGTCGAGATGGGGAGTCGCGTTGCCCGATTTTCATAACTGGTGCGGAACCCATGCAATTGTAAGATCCGACCTCTTGCCTTTAGGGGATAGCGTGGATTCAATGGACCCTGCCATTATCAAGGGTATATATGGTCATCATCGAGAATTGATCCCTTATCTTTCAGAAGCAGGCAATGAATTAAAACCGATTAATTTCAATGCGGTTGTTTACAGAGTAAATCATTCTGAAGGTAACTATATGAGGCGAGGACTTATGGAAAGTGTTCTGTCGCCTAAAAAGTTGTTTAGAGATCCGAAAAACTTTCTGATATGGCTTTCTCGTTTACGTTATTTCGGACGAAAAACAGAAAGAACGTTCATTGGTGATTAAAGGCTTGATCGCGTTAATTAGTCGGGCCCTGCACATGAAAAACAGCTTGATTACCATAACCATAACCTTATGTAAGATAGGGTTTTCAGCATAAATTTCCATGTTTCACTCAAAAACAGAAAAGCAGCCATGACCTGGGACAATATTTGAAATATTGTTCGCGGTTGAGGACTAGCCAGATGCAATCACCACGTAGCGAGAAGATCACTCTAATTTTGTTGTGAGAAGAAAAGAATAGAACGCCGGGAGCAATGCGTGAAGAAATTCAAATGGTTCACTAGAAAGTTGGTTTCAAAATTATTCGAAAATTTCGGTCCTATTCGTGTTCTATTTTGTGTTAAAAATGAGATAGGTTTCGCAAATCAAGCGCCATTAATGGCGCTAATGGAAAAAAACCCATTATTTAGAATCGCGGTGGTAAAAGTAACTGGCGATAAACTTGAATTCAGTAATCCTGATATGCAGTCCTTATATAATAAACATTGTATATCGGAAAAGAAAGCACGCTTTAGTGTGTGGCATTACGTTGTTGCTACAGACAAGCGCTATTTTTGGCTTTCTTGGGATTCGGTTGGTGTGAATATTGAGCATGGCAATTGTTTTGGTAACGGTGGGCGCTCGAAATCTGGGCAAAAACCTTGGCTGCAGGAAGTAGCAGAACAAAATAATGTTGCAATCATAGTTTGTTCCGGGAGAGGTGTCTACGAAGGTTTGATAGGCAGTTCTCAAGATTTGCGCTCGAATCCCGAAAAAGCTTTTTTGATCAGCGGTAGTCCAAAACTCTCAAATCTCGCAGATGGAAAATATGACAGAGCTTCAATCCTTCTGAGCCTTGGGCTAGACCCCAGCCGTAAAACCGTCCTCATTTCATCTCACTGGACTGAGATGTCACTATTGCGGGATCTCGATACGTCAGTAGTCCAATTGCTTCGTGAATATAAAGAAGAACTCAATATAATTATAACAGGACACCCTAAGTTATGGGAGTTGACATTATCGGAACGAAATTTCGATGGCCAGGCATTGTTGAACAGGTTAAAGCTAATATCCAAGCAGTGTCCTGATCGAGTGAGAATAAGTCCAACTGGTAGTCCCTTTGAACTGATGGCAGCATCAGATGTCCTGTTGTGTGATCATAGTTCGATCCGCGTTGAATTCAGCTTATTAGAAAGACCTGCGGGACTTTATCGGAATAAAAATTTCAAATGTGAGTCTCAAACTACTGACGACCTGTATCGACGTTCATCTGAAGTCTTTTTTGACATCAGTAGTTTGGATCTGGCTGTTAAGAAAATACTTTCCCCCGATTACGAAAATTCAAAATCCATCAAGGATCTTCGGCACTTTTTTATTACGGATCCTAGTATGGGGGTAGAAAAATTCGTTAATTTTTTAGCCGAATGCGGACGGGTAGGTTCACCCTCTTCCAGCCGTTGGAAGAGGGTAAAAAAACTAGAACATGAGCACTTAATAAGAGATTTAAAACAACGTTAAATTCTCTTCCAAAGCAATAGTGCTTCCAGTTCTTTATATCTTGTCTGCACTGAACTCTCGGAGCGATTTCGTTAATGATGCCATAGGTGCTGGATCAAATAGGGTTAACCCAATCCATTATTCTGTTGAGTGTGCCATCATCTCCTTAAAGTTATTATTCCTTTTCACAAGATCATTATAAGAGCCGATATCTTCTAATTTACCGGCCGCCATCAGGATGATTTTATCAGACATTTTGATGGATGCGGGCCTGTGGGAAATGACCAGTATAATCAGGTCCTTTTTCAGGGAATTCAACGTTGTCATCAGTTTGTATTCAGACTCCATATCCAGGGCACTGGTAGGTTCGTCCAACACCAGCAGGTCTGTTTGCTTGTAAAGGGCCCTGGCGATACCGATCCGCTGTCGCTGTCCGCCGCTCAGGAGTTTGCCGTCCTGCCCCAGGTTTGAATAGATTCCTTTTGGAAGGTTGTCTACAAACTCGTTGGCATTGGCCAATGTAAGGGCGTGTTTGACCCGATCCATGTCAATCTCGGCTTCCGGCACGCCGAAGGCGACATTGTTTACCACGTTGTCATCCAGGATGAATATGGTCTGGGCCACGTACCCGACCTTCTTCCGGAAAGACGTCAGATCCTCACTCGTGAGAACTTCATCGTTGACAACGAGCTTGCCGGAATGGAGTTTAAGTAACCCCAGTATGACATCTGCCAGCGTGGATTTGCCCGACCCCGAATGACCAACCAGTGAATAGATTTCACCACGGTTCAAGGTCAGGGAGACGTTATGAACTGCGGGCGCGCTATCGACGTTATAGAAAAAATCAGCCTCGGAAAGCTCAACTTGATCAATTTGCATTGACTTTGTTGGTTCAGAAGCTTCTGAAGAGTCTGTAGACGCAGAGCCCAGTCTGTTTTTAATCACCCTGGCAACAGAACCGTGCCCGCTCAGGCTGGAAAGGGATTTGTAGATCTGTTGCATCGTGGGCAGTAGTTTATAGCCTGCCAGTGCGTAGATGCTCAGAATGGGAACAACCGAACGGATATCGTCCTGTGTCGTGAGCAGAACCAGAGCTAGAATCAGGATCGCTCCAAAAGAAATAGACTCAATAACAAATTTGGGTAATTCGCCAGATAGCGAAATGAAGGCCTGGGATTTCAAACCCCTGACATTTATTGTATTAAACCGATTAATATACCGGTTCTCGAGAGCATCAAGCTTCACGTCTTTAATGCCGATAAAAGACTCCGACAGAATTGCCTGCACTTTGTCGTTTTTCTCCGAGATGACTGCACCGTGGTGGACCAACTTCTGTCGTAACAAAATATAGGTGATTAGATAGGAACCGCCAATAATTCCACCGGCGATAAAAGCCAGTAACGGGTCAAGCACGAGTAATCCAATAAGAATAAGAGCTACAATAAACAATTGGCTTGTTAAGAGCAGGAAAGGCTGGAAAAGCATATAAACAAAGCGAGGAACTTGTGACGCCACTACCGCAATTTTTTTAGTGTAGTTCTCGGTTTTGTGGAACAGGTAGTCTTTGAAAAGGAAATTCCTGTATATCTTTTGTTGCAGACTGCTGCCAAGCGACACTGAGAACCGGTAGGTCAGCCACATAGTCATGGCTGCCACTGCGTTGGATAATAAAATTAAAATCAGTGAGCCCAGTGCCGCTGCGATAATAAATTGCAGGTTGGTTTCGAATCCAAATTGCTGATATACCCATGAGAGAACTGTATTGGTGTGGATTATGTCCGGGTTAGAGAGAATGGAAATAAAGGGCCCGATACTCGCTATACCGACAACCTGAAAGAAGGCAGAGAAGAGGAAAACGAGTTGTAGTGCTATATATTTTTTCCGGGTAGGTGCATCCAGGACAGAAAGGATAGTTTTTATAACATTGAATATATACATGAATAGACTCTGATAAACCTGTTTGCGACATCCCGATCACATGGAAGAGTGGGCGAGTCGAGGATTATGTGCTTTGTGCTAAATATGGCTTTTCCAGCGCGATGGCTCTGTAGAGCGTTTCGTACTTTCGTACATTCTCACGTTTACTGAACTCTCTTTTGACGTGGTTCTGTCCGTTGGCCGCAAGCTGTCTGGCCATTTCCGGCTGCTTTATGAGTTGTGCAAGCTTGTCGGCGTAGCCCATTGCACTGTGGTTACTCACCAATACGCCGCTGTTTCCATGGTCCAGCACTTCCGGTATACCACCCGCATTGTGGGCGATCACGGGTACCTTTCGCAGTAACGCTTCCAGTAGCGTCATGGGTAAGCCTTCGTGGTCGGAAGGCATTATCAGAGCATCCATTGATGCCCATTCGGGTTCCATGTCCTGAACAAATCCCCGAAAGCGGATGAATTGTGCCACGCCTTTGTTTTTTGCGTATTGCTTCATGGTTTCCAGAAGCGGGCCATCTCCGCAGATGCTACCTTCAACGTCAAGTTTATGGTCGGTTCTGAGGCTGGCAATAGTATCAATAAACAGGTCGATGCGCTTTACCGGTACGCAGCGGCCGACGAGGGTGATCCTGTAAGGGTTATCCGATTCTCGTCGGTCATCTGGTTGTTCAGCGGGCTTAGTTGGAACTTTGTCAGTGTCTACAAAGTTCCGGATGATGACGGTTTTGTTGGGATAGCGGGGCTCCAGCACGGTTTTCAAATGCTGTGATACGGCAACTAACGCATCCTGACAAAACCCGGTCAACACGCGATTCAGAAGGTGGGTCAGTTTTCTCTTTGGCGCGCGCCAGGTTGACTTGGACTCAGGGCTTCCATGTATCGTTTGAACGGAGCGTTTAACACGGGTTAGGTATTTAGCGGCTGTTCCCAGAACATTTTCTTTAAAACCATGGGTATGGATGATGTCAGTGGAATGCTGCCGTAAGTGTGTACAAATGGTTTTTATCTGGCTCAAGGGCGATAAAGCGGACTCATCCACCAGGGTGACGTCTATGCCCAAAGCCGCGAGCTTGTCGAAAAGAACGCCCGGATTGAAGACCACGACCGTCGGTTTGATAACACCATTGGCCTGCAGCCCGGAAATGAGCTGAAATGCCTGTGCTTCAGCGCCGGCCCAAATGTCCCCGGACACGATATGCGTCACCACAAGCTTTTTCTCTGAATCACTCGTTGCCACCTTATGGCCTCCCGAGCGTTGCCAGAAAGCCAAGGCGCGTGCTGCCATTGCCATCGTGGAAGTTGAACCGGCGCAGGCCAAAGGGGTTTGATGGGCTATTGTTCCAGCCCCGTTCAGTCGTGCACGCTGCGGTGAAATGCTTCTGTACGAGCTGTTCACCTTTGCCGGTGATGTCGCCGTTCGGGTAACAGAAGATACTGACCGGCTTGAGCCCAAGGTCTTCCAGGTCCTTGCGGCTGCCGGCAATTTCGTTTTCAAGGTCCGACGGGTTCGCAAGATGGTTCAGCCTGTAATGATGCCGTGTATGAGCCCCAAAAGTGACCAGCCCGCTTGTGAGCATGGTATCCAGCTCCTGTTTGTTGAGCAGGGGCCTGGCATTCAGGTTCGCTTGGCCCAGTGCCGGGAATGCAGTGCGGGTTTGTTCCAGGTTTGTCTCGATGGTGCGGTCGTCCAGAGCTTTGAGGCGGTTTATCACCGAGTCGGCCTGAAGAATCGTGTAGGGCGATGAAGGATCTGTGTTTTCCTGCCTGTCGCCCATGTAAGGGCGTAGCCATTGCAGTGCCTCATGATCAAGATAGTGGGAATGGTTGATCAGTAAATCCAGCACTTGTTCTGGCCAGAACAGCCACGGGGTATTGATGCGTTGAGAAACCAGAAATATGGTGGCAGGAATGTTGTGCCTTTTAAGCACCGGGAAAGCATGTTCGTAATTGTCCTGCCAGCCATCGTCAAAAGTGACGGCTGCGGCTAATCGCGGCAAGACTTTGTTCTCGCGCTGGGCATCCAGCCAGGTATCCAGCGAAACAAACTCGGCCCCGAGCCGTTTGAGCACGCTCATATGCATGTCCAATGCTTCCGGGGTGGCTATCATGCCGGGTTGTTCAGTGTGCCGGAGCGGGGAGTGGCCGGGCAGGATGCGATGATAGGTCAGAATTACCAGAGACGGTGAACTCTTGAACTTTATTCTGAGTAAAGCGATGGCAGCGAACAGGCTGTTGCGAGCCTGTTTTAAAACCTGTTTCACCAACTGCACGATCACCAATCCTCCTTGATGTAAAATACTCGCGGCCAATGGGCCACTGCGTTGCCCGCAGGATTGTGCCATTTAAGGCAGGCTCTGTCATTATACTTGGTTGTAACCTTGGCCAGGCTGGAATGAATTATTTACACAAAGTTGATGTGCTATTATCGCGCCTCAAATTTGATCAGATGTAGGGATGATACGGATGTTGGAAGTGGTGTTCTGGATTGCGGTGCTCGGGTCTTTGTACAGCTATTTTATCTATCCGCTGATGCTGATGGCGTTGCCTGTCAGACGAGTGCTGCCGGCACCTGCTGCTGACCCTGTAGCGACGGATACGCAAGCCGTCTCACCCTCAGTTTCCCTCATCATTACGGCACACAATGAAGCCGGGCGCATCCGGCAAAAACTGGAAAACACTCTTGAGCTGGTCTATCCGGGCCTTGAAATCATCGTGGCTTCTGACTGCTCGGCCGATGAAACGGATGATATTGTTCGGGATTACCAGAATAAGGGCATTTTGTTGTCCAGAACCGATGAGCGGCTGGGGAAGGAGAACGCCCAGAAGGATGCCATCGCTATGGCCACCGGAGACATTATTGTGTTCTCGGATGTGGCGACCAGTATTCCCTCAGATGCAATTGTTACGCTTGTCCGGTACTTTGATAACCCCACGGTGGGCGCGGTTTCAAGTGAGGATGTGTTTGTCAGCCGGGATGGTGGCGTAGTGGGCGAGGGCGCCTATGTGAAATATGAAATGTGGCTGCGTAAGTTGGAGTCGCTCCGGGGCGGCCTGGTTGGCCTCAGCGGGTCATTTTTTGCAGTGCGCCGTGTGTTGTGTCAGCGCTGGGATATTCACTCACCCAGTGATTTCAATACCGCTCTGAATTGCGCGCTGGATGGTTACGTAGCGGTTTCAGCTCCAAACGTGCTGGGCCACTATCAGGACGTCGCGGACCCCGGCAAAGAGTATCAGCGCAAGCTTCGGACTGTTATTCGTGGCTGGACGGCCCTGGCCAGGCACCCGGAAGTGCTCAACCCCGTCAGGTTCGGTATGTTTGCCTGGCAGGTATTCAGTCATAAATTGATGCGCTGGGCAGTACCCTGGTTTTTGCTCATTCTGTTTGCGGTTTCAATCATGCTGGCAGGCAGTGGCTGGATTTATGGGCTGGCGCTCGTGCTGCAGCTTGCTTTTTACGGCGTAGTTCTGGCAGCACATTTCTCGCCCGCCTTGCGTGCCAGAGGCCATATCCGGATTCCGTATTTCTTCGTGCAGGTGAATTACGCCATTGCCCATGCCACCTTGCAGTTTCTGGGAGGGCGCCGGATGACCGTCTGGTCGCCGTCCCAGCGTTAGGAGCACAGGTTGGGCCTTTCCAAATTGCGGCCAGTAGGCAGTCGGGTGCCTTTGCCAACGGCGAATTCCCATGGTTTGGCTGCTGCGCCCTGGGCCGAGCACTATGAGCCGGTGTTTGTGAACAGCGGCACCGCTGCGCTCTCCCTGGCGGTAAAGTTGGCTGTGAGCAGCAAACAGATTCGGCGCAGCCCCGAAGTGATTCTTCCCGCCTACGGTTGCCCGGATCTTGTGGCTGCTGTGGTGGCACAGGGGGCTCGACCGGTTTTGGTAGACCTGGCAGAGGGGCGGCCCTGGATGAACCTGGAGGCCGTAGAAAACGCGGTAACCGAAAATACCGTGGGCGTTATCGCAGTGGGTTTTCTGGGCATACCGGAACGGTTGTTTGCCCTTAGGCGGGTCGCTGATAAAAACGATGTGACGTTGATTGAGGATTCGGCCCAGGTGTTTCCGCCTTCCAGTTCCGGCAATGGGTTGGCGGATTACGTTGTCCTGAGTTTTGGCCGGGGCAAGCCCATAAACCTGATGGGCGGCGGCGCGCTTTTGATTCGTAAGGATCATGCGGAGGAGATTGCCTTGAATAGTGCGAGCGTTTTAGGGGCTCTTCCTGAGCTTGAGGTATCAGCAGGCACCGCCTGGCGGGTCCGGCGCTGGTTGTTCAACCTGCTGTTAACAAGGCCCCTCTATGGGCTAATGGAGCACATTCCGTTTCTTGGTATTGGGCAAACGGCATTTCATTCGCTCGGCTCGATTGACCGCCAGACACCTGTTGAGGGGCTGCTGGAAGCGGGCATTGAAGGGTTTAACAACCGGAAGGACAACGGCGCTGCCTGGTCGGAAGCCTTGCTGGGGCTCATTGGTAAAGGTTGGGTTCAGTTAGCACCCGAATGTTTCGATGAGGCGGCTCTTGAAGGCCTGGTGCCCCCGTCACCTATATTGCTGCGTTATCCGCTGCTTGCGCCGTCTCGCCAGATTCGAGATAAAGCGCTTCTTGAGCTTAACCGTGGCGGTATCGGGGCCAGCGCTTTCTACGGCCAGGCGCTACCAGCGATAGACGGGGTTAGCGAACTTGTGTCTGTTGCCGCGTCGGCATTCCCTTGCGCCTGTGACTTTGCGGAGCGCCTTATCACCCTTCCCGCCCACGAGGATGTTTGCACCGGGGACATTAACTCTGTCGCTGGCACTCTTTTGGATCACCTGACAAGCTGAATGGCGACCATGGCCTGCTGGACGTTTTCCTTGGCCAGATCGCAGCTTCTTAGACATGATGTTTTGACCTGTCCGTCCTTATCGTTGGGGATGGGTAAACAACCCCTGAGACAGAGCCACATTGAGGAGTGCAGACCCCAGATCAGCGTTGTGACCACTAACAGAGCTGTGCCGATCAAATGGAAGGGCTTGAGTTGTATCGGACGGTCGGCTTTGCGGGGACCGGCTTCCGTTTTCTTGAGTTTGCTACCCTTGCCATTAAAAACCCCAAACCATAGGAATAAGCGTCAAGCTCACAGCGCCGGCAATCAAGCTCAACGGCACACCGATTTTCACATAATCTGAGAACTTATACCGCCCCGGCCCATAAACCATGAGATTGGTC
>TARA_R110002074_G_scaffold29965_5_pt1 | contig 23151 bp, 10 predicted proteins | sample TARA_R110002074 | Tara Oceans TARA_R110002074 (sample SAMEA4397215) | marine metagenome | biome: Polar Biome; feature: [MIX] marine epipelagic wind mixed layer (ENVO:01000061); material: water (ENVO:00002006), including particulate matter (ENVO:01000060) such as... | depth 10-100 m | reverse complement strand
CCTGCGCGCGGCCGGAGCTCGCGGTTCGCGGCCGTTCTTCCTGTGGGTGCATTACGAGGGGCCGCGCGCTCCGTTCGAAGCTCCCGGGGATGCGGTGTTCGAAGGGGACGCGAGCTACGCGGGGCCCGTCACGTCCGACGTGTCGCTGCGTGGGCTGCTGGAGATCCAGGCGAGCCTCGACGACGACGATCGCGCCGAGGTCGCACGCCTCTACGACGAGGAGCTGCAGCGCATCGACGCCGAGCTCGGACGCTTGCTGGCGGGCTTGACCGATGCCGGTTTGGGCGACGCGGTCGTCGCGGTCACCTCGCCCCACGGTTACGCGCTGGGGGAACGCGGTCACTTCGGCGACGCGGCACTTCTGCATGACGATCTGGTGCGCGTGCCCTGGGTCCTGGCTGGCCCCGGCGTGTCCCATGGCGTGATCCAGGATCCCGTGTCGTTGATCGACGTGGCGCCGACGTTGTTCGCGCTGGCCGACCTGGTCGTCCACCCCGACGATCCGCCGATGCAGGGCATCGTCGCCCTTCCCAAATACCCTGCGCCCGCACGCCCGTTGTTCGCCTCGACGCGCCGTGCCGTCGACCTGCGAGCGGTCGTCGAAGGTGATTTGAAACTGATCCGCGACAACCGTACCGGGCACGAGGACCTGTTCGACGTCTACGCGGACCCCGACGAGTCGCTCGAGATGTCCGGCTCGCGCGCGATCGAGAAGGACGCGTTGTCGCGCCGGTTGGATGCGCGCTTCGGCCCAAAGTGAGGGCTGAGCCGTAGCGATCGAGCGCGCGTTCGACCCCGATCGGGCGGAGACGCCTCGATCGCACCACGCCGCTGTGCCGCAGGTCCGACCCGGTGGAGTGCCGGTCGACACCGGCCAAGGATCGGGCGGCTCAACACGGGCGAATCAGATCTGAATGCCTGGAATCGGGCACGAATGAGCAATAGCAAGGCCGTTCGTTGCGGGCTTCCATAACAAGTGGAGTTACCTGTTTCCATGCGCTATGTGGTTTACGGGTGGTCAGCGGAAGTGCGTATGGGTGTTCCGTGTCGGAGTGAGGATCATGTCGACCTCGGCGATCGTCCTTGGGGGCGGTCACGTCCCGGTCCTCCACTCCAGCCACGCCTGCTTCATGTCCGAGGAACCCACCCCGCAACCGAATCGTAGAGGCCTGCTCGGCTCCATTCCCTTCTGGTTCATGACCGGCGGATTGGCCGCGGGGTACGGAACGTGCGCCACGATGGGTGGTCGCTACCTGTTCCCCGAGGGTGGCGAATCCGTGGCGTGGATGTTCCTCGGCGCTGTCGACGACTTCGAACCTGGAGGCTCGCTCGACTACAAGGCGCCCAACGGCCAGAAGATCGCGGTCGCGCGCCAGGGCACGTCGGGAGGCGTTGAGGACTTCGTCGCGCTGTCCAGCACCTGTCCGCACCTGGGCTGCCAGGTCCATTGGGAGGGCGACAACGACCGGTTCTTCTGCCCGTGCCACAACGGCGCGTTCGACAAGGACGGCGTCGGCATCTCGGGTCCGCCGGGTGACGCAGGCCAGTCCCTGCCCCAATTCCCGCTGCGCGTGCAGAACGGACTGTTGTTCATCCAGGTCGCCGTCGCAGGACTCGCGTCCGCAGATCGTCCGCATCGCCTGCAACAGATCGAATCCCAGGTGTCGCCGGGCGCGGGCCACGACCCCTGTCTCGGAGACCGTCCTCCGGACTCGGGCGAGATGGCCTGATGAAATTCCTCGTCGATTGGATCAACGAACGGATCCCGATCACCGGCGACCAGCTTCGTGAACTGACGAACGAGCCGGTCCCGAACCACCTGAAGCGCTGGTGGTTCTGCCTCGGGGGGACGCCGGCATACCTGTTCGTCGTCCAGATCGTCACCGGCATCCTGCTGGCCTTCTACTACCAGGCGTCGACGAACTCGGCCTATGAGTCGATCGAACAGATCACCAACGAAGTGCGCTACGGCTGGTTCCTGAGGAGCCTGCACAAGTGGGGCGCCACGTTGATGATCGCCAGCGTGATCCTGCATCAGATGCGGGTGTACTTCACCGCCTCCTACCGCAAGCCGCGCGAGCTGAACTGGCTCGTCGGAATGTGCCTGTTGGTCTGCACGCTGATGGTGGGGTTCACCGGGTACAGCCTCGTGTACGAGCAACTCAGTTACTGGGGGGCCACGGTTGGTGCGAACATCTCGAGCAGCGTTCCGCTCGTCGGCGAGCCGATGAAGCGCCTCCTGCTGGGCGGCGACACCTACAACGAGTCGACTTTGTCGCGCTTCTTCATGCTGCACGCGGCGATCCTGCCGGCCGTGATGGTGTTGCTGCTGATCGTTCACGTCTCGCTGATCCGCGTGCAGGGCGTGACCGAGTTCGTCGACACCAAGAATCCCGAGAAGGACCGCGGGAGCTTCAACTTCTTCCCGGATCACCTGCTGACCGAGATCATCATGGGCCTGGTCCTGATGATCCTGTTGGCCGCGCTCTCGACCTTGCTGCCGGCGACCATGGGGCCCCGCGCGGACCCGTTGGTGACCCCCGAGGTCATCAAGCCCGAGTGGTTCTTCTACGTGTCGTTCCGCTGGTTGAAGCTGTTCAGCGGCACGGTCGCCGTCCTCTCGATGGGCTTGATCGTGTTCACGATGTTCATCTGGCCGTTCATCGATGGCGCCATCCATCGACGTTGGCCCAAGTCCGAATTCAACATCTGGATCGGGATCCTCGGTGTCCTTTCCATCATCGGCCTCACCATTTGGGAAGCCGTCGTCGCTCACTGATTCTCCGCCACCCTGCCCTTCACGATGAGTCTTTCAGCCAAGCAGACCGTGATCGGAATCCTCGGATTCCTTTTCCTGCTGTCCCTCGTCTTCGTCCAGTACGAAGAAGTCACCCGACGCCGTGAGGAGAGTGGGATCGGAGAGGTCGCCATCGCGATCCCTGAGACCTCCCGAGCCTGCGTGGACTGCCACGCGCAATCGACCCCGGGAATCATCGATCACTGGAAGTCCAGCACGCACGCGACGACCGGAGTCGGTTGCCTCGAATGTCACCAGGCTCATCCGCAGGACGCGGATGCGTTCGCGCACTACGGACAGACCGTGGCGACGATCGTGACGCCGCTGGACTGTGCCAAGTGCCACGAACAGGTCTTCCACGAGTTCACGCGTTCGCACCATGCCGCGGCGGGGGACATCCTGGCGTCTTTGGACAACTTCCTGGCCGAGACCGTCGAGGGCAGCCGCGAGAAGTTCAATCCCCATTCTCCGACCCCCGGCCGTTCGATGGGGGACTCGGTCAACGGAATGGCCAGCGCCAACACCGGTTGCCAGCAGTGCCACGGCAGCAAGGTCGCGCTGATCGGTAGCGACGGGAAGGCGATCACGGTCGACGACCTGAAGCCGGACGAGAACGGTCGCCCCACGAACATGGATGCCGTCGGTCGGATCACGCGTCGGGACGATGGTCGTCCGCACCTCGACTCCGGAACGTGGCCAAACACCGGCATCGGTCGCTTGAACCTGGATGGATCCCGTGGATCCTGCTCGGCCTGCCACTCCCGTCACGACTTCTCGCCGCGACGTGCGCGCCAGCCCGAGAACTGCGGCAAGTGCCACCTGGGTCCGGACCATCCCCAGAAGGAGATCTTCGAGGAGTCCAAGCACGGCGTGGCGTACCGCGACCTGAAGGATCGCATGGGACTGGATTCCAAGGAATGGGTCCTGGGCAAGGACTACTCCCAAGCGCCGACGTGCGCCACCTGTCACATGTCGGGCAACCTGCGCAACGGGGGTCGCATCACACACGACCCGGGCGAGCGGATCTCCTGGACCAACCGTCCCCCAATCAGCCTCGTGATGGACACGGACATCAACGGACACGTCGTGAAGACCGACGACCCCGCCGAGCGTGAGGCGCTGACGGTTGATACCTGGGAAGCCAAGCGGCAGCGAATGAAGGACACCTGTATGCACTGCCACACGGGTTCCTACGTCGATGGGTTCTACGCCCAGTACGACGACTTCATCCATCTCTACAACGAGAAGTTCGCCAAGCCGGGCACGTCGATCATGGACGCGCTGCTCGAGCAGGAGATGCTCACTCCGACAAACTTCGACGAGGAGATCGAGTGGACGTGGTTCTATCTCTGGCACCACGAAGGGCGCCGCGCTCGTCACGGGGCTTCGATGATGGCGCCCGACTACGCGCACTGGCACGGCATGTACGAGGTCTCGGAGCGCTTCTACATCGAGCTCATCCCGCAGGCCCGTCACCTGGTCGAGGAAGCGCGAGCCGCTGGAAGGACAGCGGCCGCGGACGCCGTCGAGACCGTCATCGAGGAGCTGCTCGCGCGACCGGAGCACCAATGGTTCGAGAAGGACAAGAAGGACTCCAAGTGAGCGAACTCCATCGTCGCGGATTCATGAAGAAGGCCGGAATGGGCGCCGCCGGGCTGGTGGTCCTGTCCGACAAGCAACTGGCCCAGGCAGCGCGCCTCGAGGAGCGTGGTGCGTTCGAGGAGGCCACCGGGCCCGTGGAGTGGAGCAAGGCGCCATGTCGCTTCTGCGGAACCGGTTGCGGTGTCGAGGTCGGGGTCTCCTCCGGCCGCGTCGTTTCCGTCCGTGGCGACGAGAAGGCCGAGGTCAACAAGGGGCTCCTGTGCGTCAAGGGCTACCACCTGCCGGGCATGCTCTACGGCGAGGACCGCCTGACCCATCCGCAACGTCGGAAGGCTGATGGTTCACTCGAGATGATCACCTGGGACGAGGCCTTCGACCTGATCGCCGAGCGTTATGCGACCACGTTGAAGGACCACGGTCCCGAAGCCGTGGGCATGTACGGTTCGGGCCAATGGACCATTCACGACGGCTACGCCGCATTGAAATGGGTCAAGGGCGGGCTGCGTAGCAACCACCTGGATCCCAACGCGCGCCTCTGCATGGCCAGCGCGGCGATGGGTTTCATGACCCAGTTCCAGAGCGACGAGCCCATGGGGTGCTACGACGACTTCGAACTGGGAGACGACTTCATCCTGTGGGGGAACAACATGGCCGAGATGCACCCGGTGCTCTTCGGCCGGATCCTCGAGAACAAGCGCCGGAACCCCAAGGTGCGCATCATCGACATCGCGACGCGCCGCACGCCGACCACGCACTACGCCGACATGCACGTCGAGATGCGTCCGGGCAGCGACCTCGCGTTGGCCAATGGAATCCTGCACCTGCTCGTCAAGAACGAGAAGGTCGACCGTGCCTTCATCGAGGAGAACGCGGTGTTCCAGCGCGGCATCGAGGACCTCGACGAGATCGGCTACGGCGTCGAAGGCGATGCCGAGCACTACACGTTCGAGGACACGGCCAGTCCGTCGAGCTTCGAGGACTTCACCGAGTTCCTGCAGGACTACACGCCCGAGAAGGTCTCCGAGATCACCGGGGTGTCAATCGCGATGATCCAGAGCCTGGCCGACATGTACGGCGATGCACGGCGCGGCACGGTCAGTCTGTGGTGCATGGGAGTGAACCAGCACATCCGCGGCACGTGGATGAACAACCTGATCAACGACATCCACCTGATCACGGGCAAGATCAGCAAGCCTGGCTCCAACCCGTTCAGCTTGACGGGGCAGCCTTCCGCGTGCGGCACGGCGCGCGAGGTCGGTACGCTCTCGAATCGACTGCCGTCGGATCGTCTGGTCACGGTCGAAGCGCATCGCAAGGAAACGGAGGAGATCTGGGGCCTGCCTGCGGGGACGATTCCCAAGAAGCCGGGCTACCACGCGGTCGACATGTTCCGCGCCTTCGCGCGCGGCGACCTGAAGACGCTCTGGATCCAGGTCACGAATCCCTGGGTCTCCATGCCCAACCTGCACCGCTGGACGAAACCCGAGGGCTCGTTCCTGGTCGTCAGCGACATCTACCCGACACCGACGACCGATCAGGCCGACCTGATCCTGCCGTCGGCGGCCTGGGTCGAACGCGAGGGCATGTTCGGGAACAGCGAGCGGCGAACGCAGCAATGGAACAAGCTGATCGACGGTCCGGGTGACGTCAAAGAGGACGCGTGGCAGATCATCGAGGTCGCTCGCCGCATGGGCATGGGGCATCTCTTCCCCTGGGCGACCGAGGAGCACGGGGACTGGCACGAACCGATGTTCGAGGAGTACCGCAGGTTCACCCTCGGCATCGGCAAGGACCTGGCCTCGTATCAACAGTTGAAGGAGGCGCGCGGCCTGCGTTGGCCTGTCGTCGACGGCAAGGAGACGCGCTACCGCTACGCCGGTGGTCACGACCCCTATGCCAAGAAGAAGACCGACTTCTACAAGGCCAAGAAGAACGGCCACAGGGCGACGATCTGGCTGCGTCCGTATCACCCGCCGGCCGAGGTGCCCGATGAGGAGTACCCGTTCTGGCTGTCCACAGGCCGTGTGCTCGAGCACTGGCACACCGGTTCGATGACACGCCGCATCAAGGAACTGCACCAGGCCGTCCCCGAGGCCTACGTCGAGATCAACCGCGCGGACGCCCTGGAACTCGGTGTCGGCAAGGGCGACCGTGTCCGCATCGTCTCGCGCCGTGGCGAATGCACGTTGAAGGTCAGCATCGATGGTCGAGGGGCCACGCCGCGAGGAACGTTGTTCGTCCCGTTCTTCGACGAGCACAACCTGATCAATCACCTCACGCTGGATGCGATGGACAACATCAGCAAGGAGCCGGACTACAAGAAGTGCTCCGCACGGATCGAGAAGGTCGGATCGTGAGACGGTCCGTCGGTTGGATCCTGCTGGCGTTCGTTGCGTCCTGTGGGGACGGCGGGAGCGCGACCCAGGTCGAGGTCCCGGGTGTTCCGGGGGCGACCAAGGCCAGCGCAGCCGTACGCGCGGAGCGACGCGCCTACGAAGGCGCGCCTCCCGTCGTTCCGCACGAGCCCTTCGGCGTTCGCTGCATCCATTGTCACACCGAGCGTGGCATGTCGGTCGCGGGAGTCGGGTTCGCGCCGCCCTCGCCGCACGCCCTCACGGGCGGCCTGTCCGACGGGAGCCGCTGCAACCAGTGTCACGTGTTTCGGGAGACGGACGAACTGTTCGTGTCGAGCTCGTTCGAGGGGTGGCGTCCCGACGGGCTGCACGGCAAGCGCGCGCACGAGAACGCACCTCCGGTCATGCCGCACCCGCTCCAGCTGCGGGAGAATTGCCTGGCCTGTCACTCGGGTCCCGCCGCCCGCGAGGAGATCCGTACGACCCACCCTGAACGATCGAACTGCAAGCAGTGCCACGTCCAAGGAACTGTGACGACGACGTTCGCTCGGGACTGAGGCTTCGATCACCAAGGGCCTGACGTTCGGCTTCCCGATCGCGTGGTCGAAGGCGGACACGTCCTCCACCGCCACCTCGAGCAGACTCCATCGGTCGGGCCGCCCGGCGCAGCAGTTCGAGAGTCAGAACGAAAAGAAGGCGAGCTCCCCGATGTGGGCAGCCCGCCTTCCTGGCTTCTCCTCTCTCTCGGTCACTTCACCTGTTGGATCTGCACGCCGTCGCGAGACTTGTCGAGGTTGGATTTGTAGTTCCCGGCGCGGCCACCGACCTGGACCTTGTTGAACTCCAAGGTGTTCTTGAAGTAGCCGTCCTTGTCCATGACTTCGCCGCCCAGGATCGTGCGGCCACGCTGTTGCTGCGCTTGGGCCAGGAGGTCCACGCCGCGGAAGAACGCATAGTGACGATCGTCGAGGCGAGCGATGACCGTGGCGCGCCCTTGCACGCCGTCGGCCACGAAGAGCCCGCGTGGATCGGTCTCGCCCTTGTTGAAACCTTGAGCGCCGGAGCCGACGACGCGCACGTCCACGTCACGCAGGTACGTCCCGTCCTCGCGGTTCAGCGCTTGGATGCGCAATCGACCGGCGTGCGGGTCCTCCTGCACTTCGAGTTCGAGGTCGCTGAGCAGCACGAGGCCGGACGCGAACAGTTCGTCCGCACGACAGATCACCAGGTACGCGCCGGGTTCGGTCAGCGCCAACGTCGTGGACGTCGTCTGCACGCGCAGGTCGCTGGCGTCCGCCAAGGACTCCAGCGTACGCAACGTGGGGGAGATGCCTGAGAGGTTGACCTGGGTGACGTCACTCAGGTCGCGCTCGCGCAGGTACAACGTCATCAGGTCGACGCGATACACCAAGAGGTCGGCCTCGCTGACGTTCTTGTGCGAGATCTCCAACTCGACCGTTTCGCCGGGGCGCACCGAGGTGACCTCCTCGAGTCCGATCTGCTTGTGACGGAACCCGGCGAGGGCTTCCCGAGCGTCCGAGAACAGGTTCTGGATGCGCTCGTAGTAGTCCGCCGCCGTGACGAGGTCGCGGCTGGCGTGGTGGATCTGGGCCAGGATGTACGTGGCCAGGTCCTTGTTGATGCTGGAGTGCAAGCGACCGACCTCGTCCGCGTACTCCGCGGCGATGATCCGCTTGAGCGAAGTCGTCGCGGCGTCCACGTTGCCCAAGTACCACTGCGCGACCGCTTGGCTGTACAGGAACGCATCGGCGTAGCGCGGTGAGGTGAAGCGCGCGCCCATCTCGCCCGCGAGCTCCGCGGCCCCTTCGAAGTCATCGAGGTCGAGCCGCGCGCTGACCAACGCCAGCGCCGCATCGGCCGCCATCGGGTCCGACGGATAGAGCGCCAGGAAGCGATCCAGATGGCGAATGCCGGCCTTGGTCAACGAACCGCGGCCCCAGCCCTGACGCACCATCGACGCATCCCGCGCAGCCTCGGGCGCGAAGGCCAGCAGCTTGTCGCTGAGCGTCAAGTGCGTCTCGACGACCACCGGTGCGTCGGGATAGGTCAGCCACAGCTCCTGCAACGTGCGCACCGATCCGGCGCGTTCGCCCAGGGACTCCAATGTGCCGGCGACCTTGAGGTCCTTGCCGAACGTCTCGAGCACCGTGGCGCGGAAGATCAACAGCGCACGCTCGAACTCGTTCAGGTCACGGTAGGCCCCGCCGATCGCGACGATGCGCTCGAAGGGGATCGTGATCGACGGGTCCTTCTCCTTGAGCACCTCGAAGTACTCGACGATGCGGTCGCTCTTCTTGCGGTCGATCGACAGCATCAACAGGCGGTGCGCCGTTTCGACCAGTTGCGTCTCGCGCAGGAAGGGCTCGAAGTCCTTGTACAGCGCGGTCAGCGTCGCGTGGGCCGCGTCGTGCTCGCCGTGGTCGTACTGGGCCTTGCCCAGGTGCAGCAGCTCGTCGGGCGTGGGGCGATACTCGTCCGGCGACGTGGCGCCGCGCGGCAACACGGTGATCGTGCTGGCATCGCTGAGCGACATGAAGGACGGCTCGTGCACGCTGCGCAGGATGGCCGGCAGGACGCGATAGGTGCCCGGCACACGACCGATCAGCTCGAAACTGACATAGCCGCTCGTGTTCTGGGGATCGATCGGCACGATGAGTGCGCCGTTCTGAAGGGTGTAGTCACCCATCCCGCCGCTGAACGTGTCGCTCATCAGATCCGTTCCTGCGGGAATCGGAATCTCAAGCACCAGGTGCCCGTCCGTCAGCTTGCGCGAGGCGCGCCACCAGCGCAGTCGTACGCGCGTCTTGTGGCCCACCGGCAAGTGCGTGACCTGGTTCGACCAGCCCTCGTCGAACCCGGTCACCGAACCGAATCCGGTCGAGAGCTCACGACCGCGGTACAGCGGCGCGACCGCGTAGTACGTGCGTTCGTCCACGTCCATCGGACGAGCGCGGTTGTCGCGCTCCTCGTCCAGGTCGTCCGTGATGCCTCGCAGGACTGCGGCGAAGTGGGGGCGACCCTGGCCTCGCAACGTCAGCTCGACCTTGATCTTGCTGCTCGAGTTGCCGTCCAGCGAGACGTTCAACACATGGCCGCGGTCTCCGGCTTTCAGCTCCAGGTTCTGCGGCGCACCATCGGCGATGCGTACGGTGACGGACGCGTTGCCCTGGTTGGGAGCGTGCAGGGCTTCGTGATCGGACAGCGTCATGACCACCAGGCCATGGGCGCGCGCGAGGCCCCACGGGCGTCCGTCGTGCAGCCACGCGATGCCCTCGGCGACCTTGGGCGACGCGGGCAGCGACGCGGACAGCGCGTGTACGATCATCGCCGTCTGTTCGATCTGGGATCGGTTCCACGGATCGTTATCGAGCGTCTTCCAGCAGCAGCGCGGGCCGCGCGGGTCGGGGACGACCTCGGCCTGGGACTCCAGGACCTCGGCGATCTCGCGCGCCATCGGTGTGCGACCCTGCAGATGCAGTGCGAGCGACGTGTGGGCGAGGGCCGCGGGGCTGAGCATATGGCGCTCACGATGCAACCTGTTCAGGGCCGCGAAGTCGCCGGACCCGACCGTGCTCAGCGCATGCTGCAGGACGGCCTTGAGCTCGTCCTGACTCTGCGTCGCGTTCTGGAAGTCCGCGCGCAGTCGGTCCTTGGCCTTCTGCAGGACTCCGTCGTCGATCCGGATACCGCGTGCCTGGGCCTCGGCGAGACCCCAGACGCAGCGCGCCGTGACCATGGGTTGCGTGCGACTCTTGCCGCGGAAACCCCAGCCCCCGTCTCCGTTCTGTGTGGCGTTCAGCGTCGCGACCAAGCTCTGCGCCCGTTCGCGCAGCGCCTCGAGGTCCGCGGGCGAAGCCGCGTTGGTGGACGACGCCGAGCGCAGGACCGCCGCGACGCCGATCAGATCACCGGCGGTCGCAGCGTGCGAACCGTGGTCACCCAGCGCATGGCTGCGGAAGCGATTGCCGCGACCCAGGGCCTCGTCCATCAACATGGTGTTGACGCCCGGACCCAGGAACAGTTCGACCTCGCGGCCGGTGAATGTGCGACCCACCGGCAGTTCGAGCCACACCGTCGTCGGTTCCGAGAGCTCGCCGCCAGCACCATCGGCGAACATCACGCCCCAGGGGCGAATGCGCAGATCCTCGGTGGCCGAGACCAGCGTCTCTTCGTCGCCATGCCGGACGGTGGCGCTGGCCTCGAGCACGAGCGAGCCGTGCGAGGGAACCGCATCCAGGTCCTCGACCGAGATCTCGGTCAGAGGTCCCTGCAGTTCGACCTCGTACGTGCGTGTCTTGGTCCCGGTGGCCGAGACCGCGCTGAGCGTGATCTTGGCCGTTCCTTGCTTGCCCGTCAGGTCGTGCAAGCGGAGGACCGGCGCGACGATGTCGCCCTCGGTCAGTTGGGCAGGCGCTTGGATCTCGACGAAGAGTTCCGCGCGGGACTGGAACGTCGTGCGCGCCTCGCCGAGCAGGGTGTCGGAGCCGACACCGCGGGCGGTCATGCGCCAGCGCGTCGCGCGACTGGGCAGCTTGAACGTGACCTTGCCCTTGCCGCTCGCGTCGGTGACCACGCTGGGCAACCAGAGCAGCGTGTCCCCCTCGATGACGGGGATCGTCTGGGCATTGCGTGTGGCGGTGTTCCCAGGCCCGCCTTGTCGACCGCGACCGTTGGGTCGTTGGCCGGCGATTCCTTGGAAGCGTCCACCCGCTCCTCCGCCGGCACCCGGTGCATCCATGAGCAGCGTGTCGGCATCCAGTTGTCGAGGATCGATGCCTCCGAGGGCGAAGACCCCATGGCGCTCGAACTGGACACCAGCGGACGTCGCGGGGTCGTTCGCGATCCGATTCATGTCCAAGCTCTGGATCTCGAGGGATCGATCGATCACGCCGGTGTCGATGCTATAGCCGAGGGATGCCAGTTGATCGATGGCCTTCGAACGATCCTCGCTCCACGCAGCCAGGGACTCGCGCCGCTGTTCTTCATCGAGCACACCTTGGGCGATGCGTCGCGTCGTGCCCACGTAGCGAAAGGCGCAGGTCGAGACCGTGCGCAGTTCGGCCTGGCGCTGGGCGCCGGTCTCGAAGTACGAGGCCAGGGCGGGCAAGGCTTCGGGCCACGAGCGGAACAGGGCGTCGTCGACGACCGCCAAGGAGATCTCGGCCTCGACCGGATGGCCCAATGCGTCCGTGACGACGACCTCGACCTGGGCCTCTTGACCCGGTTCGAAGATCTCCGCAGAGGGGTTGAGAGTCACTCGCAATCCACGAGTGACTGTCAGGTTGGCGCGCGCGTCGAAGAACCCCTCCGCGTGCATCAGATTGACCGAAACCGCCATGTTCGGGAAGTACGACGGGTCGACCTGGAAGGCGATCTCCTGTTGCCCTTCGTTCAGCTGGACGATGCGATGGCCGAGAATCGTCTCGCCCTCGAACGTGATCAGCGCGAGGCCGGAGCCGGCGCGGTTGATCACCTGGAGCGTGACGTCCCCGCCGACCTCGACGCGCGACTGGTCCGCGATCACGCGCAGGCGCACCTCGTCGTCGTCGCCCGAAACGAACAGTTCCCGGCTTGCCGTGATCGGATTGCCGAAGCGGTCCAGACCCTCGACCTGCAGCGTGTACGTGCCGCCGCGGGGGAGGCTGAGGGATTCCTGGGCCAGGCCACCGAAGCCGGTGCGGGTCCGGCGCGTCTCGACCTCGACCTGACGCACCCTGCCGCGCTCGGTCACGCTGCGCGTGATGCGCAAGGTCAGTTCCTGTTCGACGTCCTCGCCGGAAGGCGACTTCGTGTGGATGTCGAGCGGGAACGATTCACCGGCCAGGACGACGCGCGTCGGCGCGGTCAGGCCGATGCGGAATCCGCGCAGGGCCAGGTAGATACTGCCGCCTGCGCTGGCGCCTTCGACCGGCAAGTGGGCTCCGAACCCGAGGCCACCCTCGCTGGGGAAGTCGCGCGTGTCGAACGTGAACGTGGCCTTGCCCTCGGCGTCGGTCTTCGTGGTCAACTGGCGACCGTCGGGCAGGTTGTAGTTCAGGTCGGCGTGCGCGATCGGCTCACCGTAGTACCAGGCGGCCTTCGCCTCGACGGTGACCTTCTCTCCGCGGTAGTAGACGCTGCGTTCGGTCTCGAGCGTCAGTTCCACCTTCTGCAGTTGATACTCCTGGACCTGGAAGCTCCCCGTGTACTGGTATCCGCGCGCGTTGCTACAGCGGATCTGGTAGTCGCCCAAGGCGGCCATCTCGGACAGCGCGAACTCGCCGTCGATCGTGCCGAACGCCGACAGACCAGCGTTGACGTTGCGCACGAGACGTCCGTGCGAGTCCAGGATCTCGACGCGGATGACGTCATCGGGCTGGAACGAGTACTGGCCGTCCTTGACGTCGCGCAGGACCGCGCGCCAGTAGACGGTCTCGCCGGGCCGGAACGCCGGGCGGTCCGTGAACACGAGGCCACGCGGCGTCAGTCCGGACGAGCGCACGAGACCCGAGAGCGACAGACCCTCGGAGGCGACGTGGCCGTCGCGCACGGCGAAGACGCGCAGCTGGTCGGCATCGGCGAGCTTGCTGAAGGTCAGGCGACCGACCCCGTCGCGGCCGGTGGTGACCTCCTCGAGAGCGGGTCCTCCGCCGGCGCCCTGGCCGGGCAGGGCGATGAGGACGCGCACGCCTTGGGCGGGTTGGCCGCTGGGCATGTCTTCGGCGAAGACGAAGACCTCGCGGCGCGAGGATTTCACGATCACGTCGACATCGCTGCGCACGACCAGCGTCGTGGCACGTTGTTCTCCGGCAGTGACCGCGATGGCCCAGACCCCGGGTCCTTCGACCGGCAGGGTGATCGATCGTTCGAGCGGGGCGAACTCGGCGAAGTCGTCGATCGTGACCTTGAACGTGTGGTCGGCCGCGATGAGATCCAGGTCCAGGTCCTCGACTCGACGATGCGTCAGGTGCTTGCGGAAGTAGGCCTCGAGGTCCAGCCGGTAGATCGACACCTCGACCTCGCCGTGGTTGCGGATCTGCAGGTCGATCTGCGCGTCCTCACCGCTGCGCCACGTGCGCTCGGTCAGGATCGCGAGGCTCGGTTGCAGCATCTGGTCGAGGCGTTGGCGCGCCGCACCGGCGTGACCCCCGAACGTGCAAGCGCGGTACGTCTCGACCGCCGCACCCAACTCGTTCAGTTCGGTCTCCAGCGTGAGAGCCGCGTGGAAAAGCGCTTGGCTAGCTTCCTCGGTGCCCGCATACCGTTCGGCGATCGCACGCCAGCGTTCCAGGGCGCGGCGCAGATGGGGGGTGGCGTCCTGGTCGGCTTCGCGTGCTTCGCGCGCGCGCTCGACGTCGAGCGTGGCGAGGTCCAGCCCGACCTGTCGCACGCGATCGTCCAACGGCCACTTCTCCAGGAACGACTCCCAGGCGGCCTGCGCCGCGTCCCACTGCCCTTCGTCCCGCGCCGCTGCGCCCACCAACCAGGCGCTGGTGACGATGCCCTGTTGAGCCTCGGCCCAGCGCGGGCCGGTCGGGTGTTCCTGGGTATAACGGTGGAAGCGCTCGCTGGCCGCGGAGTGGTTCTCCTGGAGGCCGAGGACGAGCGCTTCGAAGTACAGGGCTTCCTGTCGCAGGCGTGCGTCGCGTTCGAGCGTTTCCGGCGTCGCACCGTTCAACGCGGGTCGCGCGTAGAAGGCGGCGAACGCCTCGCGGGCCGCCTCGAGTTCCCAGAGCGATTGTCGGATCGTGGCGATCGAGAACAGGGCGTCCGGGGCAGACTCGAGATCCGGATACGCTTCGAGGTAGCGCTCGTACGCGGTGATCGCCATGCGCGCATGGTCGCCGCCGACGATGTGCCACGTGCGCGCGATCTCGTACGCGCACTGTCCCGCGATCTCACGGACCGAGTCTTGCGTGGTGGGCAGCACGTCCTGGAGCAGATCCTCGAACGTGCGCCGGGCTTGGGCGTGCCAACCCATGGCGAGCTGCGCCTTGCCCTTGCGCAGGCGCGCGTCGTTCTTCTGGTCGGCGGTGTCGAGTGCGAGGTAGGCGTCCCATGCCTGGACGGCGCCGTGCCAGTTGCCCAACATCTCGTGGCAGTGGGCGATGCGGAAACGCGCGCGTTCGTCGTCGCGGGCGGGTGCGTCGAGCTCGAGCACCTTGCCGTACAGCTCGAGCGCGCGGTGATATTCGGGGGCGACGTCCGGGCGCGTCGCGTCCGCCGGGATCGAGAACTTGTCCGCGTACTCCAGATAGATCGCCGCGAGCGCGCCTTGCCGTTCCGCCGAGCGCAGTTCCTGGGCCGCCTGTTCCCAGATGTGCTCGGCTTCCTGATGACGCCCTTGGCGGACCAGCAGGTCGGCGCGGCGATAGCGCACCTTGTGGATCCAGACGCTGTCCGCGTGCGTGACCTCGAACGCCTGCGCGCGCGTGATCGCATCGTCCAGGCGATCGCATTCGGCCAGCGCGACGATCTCGAGCATGTCCCAAAGATCGGCCTGATCGGATTGTGAGGAGCGCAGCCCGGTGAGCGCCGCGAGAACCTCGTCGGTGCGCCCGGCCAACAGCGCCTTGCGAAGCTGGCTGGGGATGCCGGCGAGCTCAGCGTCGAGATCCAGGGTGAGCTGCGTGCCCTTTCCGTCGGTGCTCTTGTCCGCGTCCTGGCGGCAGAACTCGGATGCCGATGCCGACGTGGGCAGAGGCAGGAGGAGGGCGACGAAGGCGATCAGGGTCGAAAGGATGCGTGCGTTCATGTCGTGATTCGGCGAGGCCCCCGATGGAGCCAATGGTGGTGAGCTCTGCGCTCCGGAGTCGGTCCTGTGAGGGGTGACTCGATTTGGAGATGCGTTCCCGAGACGGGTCGCGAAGCGCAGGGTTCGAACGGCAAGCCTGTGCGGAAGGTTGGCGGGATTGTGTCACGGGGCGGTCACGTGTCCCTCGCGGGTCGAGCCTCCCGAACCCCACGAACCGGCCGTCGGCATTGACCCGACGCCTCTGGTTGCGCATGAAGGGCACTCAGGCTTTCCATGAACCAGGGACGCCCCGCTGATCCAATCGATGCCTTCGACCTCTGCTTTCTCGACTTTCTCCGTTCCGAGCCGCGGCTCCTCGGGGATGAGTGCCCTGTCCTCGCGCCTGATCCTGTTGGGGTTCGCCCTCGTTCTGGGCCTGGCTCCGGGCTGCGATCGGAAGCTGAATGCTGCCACGGACGGGACGCTGGCTCTGGGCCAGAACATGTTCCGCAGTGGGCATTTGACCGTGCAGGCGCCGACCGAATTGCATGCGGATCTGCAACCACATCTGGAGCGCTGGTCCGAGGTCTGCGGAGGCCTGAGCCTCGTGATCCAGGCGCCCGGCGAGCCCGTCACCGAGGGGCCCGTCCTGTCGTTCGATCTGGTCCAGGAAGGACCCGTTTGGACCCAGGCGTTCGCGGAGACGTGGGGGCCTGGTGCGGCTCTGGACGAGATGGAGGGTTCGATCGACGAGATCGTCGCGATCCGGACCTACGGTCATCGCGAGGAGGCGAGCTTTGGTGAGGCGACCACCTATCCGTACACCCAGGTTACAGCGACCCGTCTGGACCGACTGCGTTCGGCCTTGCCGCACGTACGACCGGGTTGGCGTGAGCGTCGGGTCCTGCTCCGTCGCGGAGAGGTCCTGCTGCATCACGGCGGCACCGACGAGTCAGCGCGTTGGATCGTGGCCCCTGAGGATGCGCGCTTCACGCCGGACCCGTTGAAGAGCCAGGCCGGTTGGACCGTGCGCGCCGACGACATCGAGGCCGCGCGCGTCGGTGCCTACTTGACCAAGGTCGCCACGATGCGCGCGCGATTGGGCCGCTGGGCGACGATCGAGGATGCGCGCGACTGGAACCTCGTCGCGCGCAACACGATCCCCGCACCGCACGGTTCGGTCGGCCCGAACGCGGCCGCCTTCCGCCCCGCGCCCCAACAGCGACTCGCACGTGTGGATCGACCGACGCGCACCGTCTTCGCGTTCCTGCTGGAGGACGAGGTCGATGACGCGGGCCGCGAGGTCGGGCGTGCAATGGTGCTCGACGCCTTGGGCGCGCCTTCCGAGGACTGGATGCTGGACGGCGCCGCATGGGAGGCCGCCGATGCGCATGCCGGCGTCGAGTTGCAAGCTTGGTGCGCGCGTTTGGGCGCGCTTCCGGAGCGTCCGAGCATCGAGGACCTGCTCGCGCCGTCGTGCGCCTGGTCGCATCACATCGTCGGACCGTTGCGCGGGCTATTGGTCCGCATCGCCATCGAGCAGCCGGGAGGAGCGGATTCGCTGCGCGCCGCCTGGTCCGGGAATGCGGGGGCACTCGCCGCGATGCGCGACCTGGGTCCTGCGTTGGAGGAACGCCTGGCCACCTTGCGCGAGCGCTATCCCGAGCTGGTATCGGTCGCCGTCGAAGCCAGCGCTCGCCGGGTCGGAGCCGTCATGACGACGTCGTCCCAGGGAACGCCGATGGGCTCGCACCTGGGCGGTCTGGCGTTGGCCTATCTCGGTCACGCCCAGGCCAACACCGTCGCGTTGTGGACCGAGTCGGCCGAGCGCGTCGACCCCGATCCCGGCGCGGCATGGTTGCCCCAGCATCACGCCGGAGCGGGGGAGGGTGACGTCGCGTTGCTCATCGCTTGCCAGCAGGCGCGCGCCCACGGCATGCAAGCGATCCTGATGCCGCAGTTGCTGGCGACGCCTTCGGGGTTGCCGGCCGGTCAACTGGTGCGGGTCTTCGACAGCATGTGGGAGCAGTTGTTCGACGACTTCACGCGCTTCACCGAGCACCATGCGTTGCTGGCCGAACTGGCGGGTGCCTCGCATCTGGTCGTCGGTCATTCGTTGCCCGAGATGTCGCACGTCCTGTGGACCGAGGACCGCCCCGAGAGCGCTGGCCTCGCCGCGGCCCGCGCACACAAACGCGCCGGCTGGAACCGCGCCCTGGACGCCGCTGAGGCCGCGTTCACCGGAGGCCTGATGTTCAGCGCCGCCGAACCGCACAAGGTCGATTTCGTGGACTTCTGGGCTCGCATGGAGGGCGTCGCCACCGCGTGCTTCCCCTCGTTGTCGGGAGGCGGCGAGACCGCTCCGGACGACGAACAGATCCGACGTCAGATCGCCTCGTACCTGCAACCGGCCTTGCGCGCCGCGGCCGAGTATCAGAAGCCGCTATGGATCCTGCCCGCCGGCTTCCGTTCGACGACGACCAGCTGGGCCGGCCCAGGCCGCAACGGCGGTGTGTCATCCCCCCAGCAACAAGCACGGATGCTGAAGCTGCTGGACGACGTGCTCGACGGCTTGTCCGAACGAGACCCCAACCTCATCGCCGGCGTGCTTGTCTGGCGCTGGTCCACCCACGCCCCTGGCGGCGAGGACTACCCCGACGGCCGCCGCGACTTCTCGATCCGCGGCGCCCCTGCCGAAGCCGTGCTGACGGACCTGGCGGAGTAGCTCCCTCCATACGGTGTCGCACACCGCCTGGGAGCTTTCTTCTCATACGGTGTCGCACACCGCCTGGGAGTTTTCTTCGAGCGAGTACCGCACAAGAGCAACCCGAGGTCTCAAGCGCGTGGAATCTCCGAGTTCGTGCGGTACTCGCTCGAAGAAGACTTGCGGGCGGTGTGCGACACCGTATTCCCGACACCGTATTCCCGGTCTAGGCCATGAAACGGTGGTTGAGGGGCATCTGGCAGGGTTGAGAGCCGGACTCGGGGCACCCGCGGTCGAGGGATTTCCTTGCCTCTCATTCCGAGCCGATCTCCAAGCGCGGGAAGGCCCGCATGGCCCAGTGTGGGTCCCGAAAACTAGATCCGCCCCTCAGAGTGCCGCTGAGAGGGGCTCGAGGCAGGAACGCGGAAGCTGCGCGACGATTGCCCGGATGCTCCTCCGCCTCCTCCTGGCTGCCGTTCGGGCCTTCCTCCAGTCCCGCAGTCAGCTCGCCCTCGAGAATCTGGCCCTCCGGCACCAACTCGCAGTCCTGAGGCGTTCAGTTCCACGCCCCAAGATCAGAGACTGTGACCGTCGCCTGTGGATTCTGCTTCGTCGCTTTCTTGACGCCTGGCGCGACGCGTTGATCCTCGTCCAGCCCGACACCGTCGTCCGCTGGCACCGCGCCGGCTTCCGCGCCTACTGGAGGCGCAAATCCGTGCCGCGCCGTTTCGGACGTCCACCGATCCCGATGCGCCTAGTGCACTTGATCAAGCGCCTCTCGAAGGAGAACGCTACTTGAGGAGCCCCGCACATCAAGGACGAGCTGGCAGTCCTGGGCCACGACGTCGCGGAGAGCACCGTCGCCAGGTACATGGTGAGGACTCGCTCTGGTTCGACGCAGGGCTGGAAGACCTTCGTCCTTAACCACATGCACGAGACGGCAGCTTGCGACTTCTTCACGGTGCCGACGGTGCGGTTCCGAGTGCTGTACGTGTTCGTGGTGCTCTCGTTGGATCGCAGGCGCATCCTGCACTTCAACGTCACCTCCAACCCGACGGCTGCGTGGACCGCGCGTCAGTTGTTCGAAGCCTTTCCGGGCGACCTGCGCCTGCCACGGTTCTTGATGCGCGACAGAGACTCGATCTACGGCTGGGAGGTGATGCCGGCCCTGAAGGCCATGAAGATGCGCAGCGTGGTTTCGTCTCCACGCAGCCCCTGGCAGAACCCGTACGTGGAACGGGTCATCGGCACGCTGCGCCGAGAGTGCACCGACCACATCATCCCGTGGGGCGAGGAGCACTTGCGCCGGCTGCTCAGCGAGTACGTCCGCTACTACAACGAAGCGCGGACGCACCAGGGACTCGATGGGGACTCGCCGGAAGGGCGGGTCGTTGAGTGCAATGGCGACGTGATGGGGGAGCCCGTCCTGGGCGGCTTGCATAGCGGGCTGAGGAAATAGCTCGCGATGGAGGATCGTCCGAGGGAGACGTGTGCCTCGACTGCGGCGTGACGGTCGGTTTCGTGCTACCGTCGACCTTGAGATGAACGGCTCAGACGAACGGATTCAATTTTCGGGACCCACGGGAAGGCGGTTTACACGGACTGTGGCTATCTGTGCACCAAGAAGGGGTCGAAATGAATCCCTATAATGCTTATTGCGTTGTGCTGATTCAGAGATCGCTATGTAGCAGTTGGGGCCCGCCTCGGGGGCTGTTCGGGCTGATGCGAGTGGATGAATGTCTTCACCGGAAAGGAGGTCGCTGATGCGCTGCGTAGGTTACGCGTGGTTTGTCGTAGCCGCGGTCTGTATGACTGGTTGCCTCCATGAGTCTGCGGTTGTGTCTGATTCGCTGATGTCACGTGTCGAGGGGGATCGGCTCCGGTTGATTGTGAGCGGCGACTACCAGATGGAGCAGCGTAATGCGCCACCTGTGGGGCCGATAGACATAGACCTTTCACTTCGGGCGCTGGTCTCAATCGACTTGGAGTTACGTGAGACTGCGTGCCTTGCGGTGGAAGCGATGTCTTCGCAGCCGTTTTTCTTTAATGTGGCTGCCGAGAAGCGGCATGAGTTGGCGATGAGGTTGATCGCGCAGTTCGACAGTGGGCGCGGCGATCTCTGCGCGTACGCAAGTCGCGCTATCGGCAGTATGGCCCAAGAAGAGGGGCTCCTTGAGAGGCGCGATCTACACTCCGCAGTGACCCAAGCGCAAGAATGGGCATTGAGTAGTGAATTCGAGTCGCGACGACGGGCAGGTGCACTATTCATCGATGTGGGGAACATCGTGGACGAAAGAACTCGCCAGCAGGTTGCCCACTGTGTGCTAGAGTCCCTTGAGAGATACCCGATAGAAGCAGGCGATGGAGATGGAGCGCGGACTGCAAATGGTATGCTGCGCCTTGCTTTGACTACCCTTGAGATCGAAGACCGTCATCTCGCGGAAGACCTTGCGGTGATCTTTATCAGCGATATCGAATCCGATGAGCACTGGAATTTTCTGTATGACCCCGGTGCCGCATTGGGTGGGCTGGGGAGTGTCTTTGCGTCGCTGCAAGGTGAACTGCGAAGTGCCGCCCTGCGAACCATGCGCGATTCAATTGGCGATCGTGAGCTGTATTTCATGCCGACCTCGGGAATGGAGTCGCCTTATCAGCACCATGGGCACGAAGCCCTGGCGTATATCGCACGGTTCTTGACCATTGCCGAGGTTGAGTCGATTGCAAGGCCGGCATTGGCTGCTCGTCGTCGCGCCGAGCAGGCTGGTGAAGAGGAAAGTGACATACTCGGTCTGTACGAGAGGCTCGAGAAGAGCCTCGCTACACGCCGCGCAACACTGAAGCGTATTCCGGAGTAGGTGGGCGGCACCGAATTCGCATCTCGTGTTCGTCATTCACTTGATGACCGGGAATTTTGTGACATCGATATAGAGGTGGCTCCTGTACCACTCATGGAAACTCTGACACATCCCCGCCTGCGCTGAAGGCGAGCATCACGGGTCTCCGGACTCCGCATACCGACCGGAGGAGACATTGATGATGCAGCACCCCTTGCAGTCGCTGATCGCCAGAACATACCCGAGGTTGCTGCAGCCGCTGGTCGAATGAGCGGTGTAGCTGGATGCGGGTGCGGACCAACGTGGGAGTGCCGTGGAACATGAGCTTGGCGGGCGGGGCGGGAGGCATGGTGGGCTACCGGTGTTGCGCGGTCCCGGCGCGGCGCAGGTCGATCCTACGGGCCATCCAGAACGCGGTGTCCGCAACCCGGCACCGTGGCCACACAGGTCCTCACAGGCGGCCAGGTGGCAGCGATCCAGGCCCGAGTTCCGGCGCACGCAAAGGGCCGACTTCCAGGACGATCTGGCCCGATCCGTCCTCAATCCCCGCGATCAAGGGCGCACGAAGGAGAGACAAAACAGCAACAGTGCCTCGTCGAGTAGGATGCGACATCCCATGTGGCCGCGTAAGTTGCGACAGGTGCGGTACTTACAACCCGTGACTTGCTCCTATTCATCGTAAGAGCATCAGCTTGGGAAGCGGGTGACACTTCCGACCCATTGTCCCTCCATGTCCGCTCATGTCCGCTCATGTCCGCTCATGTCCTCCATTGTCCACCTATGCCCTTTTTGTCCAAGTGACCGATTCGGGCATAGGTGGACATGAGGGGACGGACTACCTGTTAGTAGACGACGAGAGGGCGCTCCGGGGATGCCGTTGCGCGTAGCTTGAGGAGCCCTGATGGAGGGGGCCGGGGACCCAACTAGGGTGCGAGGATGCCCGCGCGAAGTATTCGCGAGGCATAACCGTCGACGTCGAGATGAACGGCATTGACGGACGGATTCAATTTTCGGTACTCACAGCGTGAGGAGCGGACAGCAACCGGCTCTCGCCGGGCGGGCTACTATTCGCTCTCCAACCTGGCCTCTGCGGCGATACTGCGTAGCCTTGATATCGCTGCGGCCTCATTACTTCTGATGCGCGCGAGCGCTTCCTGAGTGGGCGTAGCATCCGTGGCCGACGGAGGCGTTTCGGGTGTTCCTTGCGGGTCCGGATTGGCGTCCTCACGGGGCAATTCGAACTGATCTGCGACTAGGAACCCCAGGATAAGTGTCGCGGAGGCCACGATGGCCGTAGTCATGCTTCTCTTGTTCATCGCTTGGAGGTGCGCTAGGAGTGGTGGATGATCGCGCTGGAGGTTAGTCAGCCCTCGCTTTGTCGTCAGATTCACCGCGCTGCTTGATGCACTTCTTCTCCAGGGCCGTCACGCCGTCATGTCAGCAATGGCTGTGGGTCTCGAAAGCCGTATCCCTGTGCGTACTGAAAACCGCGTCCGGCCTCTTGAGCGCCTCTGAGCGGGGTTGTCAGCAGGACACGGGCAAGACGGTGAGGATGTCTGGATGCTCCTCCTCCGCCTTCTCGTAACGGCCTGCAGGGCTCTCGTTCGGTCGCGCTCGCAGCTCGCGCTAGACCACCTCGCACTCCGTCATCAGCTCGTTTCCCCATGGAGGGCATAGGTGGACATGAGAGGACGGACTACCTGGTAGCAAACGACGAGGGGGCTCTCCTCACCGCCCCCTCTGCATCGGTCCAGGACGCAAGAAGACTGCCCAGATGACAGCGGTCCTGGACGCTATGAGGCCGTAGGAGGCTCGTCTGGAATTCTCGGGACGCACCGAGAAACAGATGGTGATTGTCGGCAGTTTCCCGAAGTCCGAGGCAACACTTCCACCGCGACCGGGATTCATAATGGTGCTGTGCCCTTACCCATTCCGATCACGCCCGAGACCTTGTTGGCCCACGCATCATGGATGCGTGCCCTGGCGATAGGACTGGTTTCAGATCCTCATGAAGCGGACGACGTAGTCCAGGACGCAGCTCTTGCGGCCTTACTCCGCCCGCCCCCGGCGGGATCAACGCTACGACCGTGGCTCGGGACCGTGGTCAGGCACTTCGCCTGGCGCCG
>TARA_R110002074_G_scaffold39418_5_pt1 | contig 23188 bp, 25 predicted proteins | sample TARA_R110002074 | Tara Oceans TARA_R110002074 (sample SAMEA4397215) | marine metagenome | biome: Polar Biome; feature: [MIX] marine epipelagic wind mixed layer (ENVO:01000061); material: water (ENVO:00002006), including particulate matter (ENVO:01000060) such as... | depth 10-100 m | reverse complement strand
GTTAGATGGCTATAAAAACCCCTCAATTTTTTTACACGTCGTTGTGCATTTAAAAATGCTCTTTCTTTATCTGAATTGTTCATAATACCCTATTTAATTCCAACGATTATTTTCTTCTTCTTCACGCATAAACTTTTCTATTTTCTTGCGTTCCCAATTGCGTCCAAAAACACCATCGTTTACATACACTTTATATGCATGGAACATTAAACCGATTCCCCAACCTAACATTGGCCACCAAAACCATTGGTAACCCCAAAATGTCCAGTAATTAATAAATGCTAAAAATGGTATAATTACAACATACGATATTAGGCTGTAATAAAATTCTTTTACTTCATCAACGTGTTTACGTGCACGCACGTAACTGTCGTCAAATTGTTGTCTTGTTCTTGTTTTCATGACTGATATTTGTTTTGTAAGCATTGGTATTGCTACTGCAAAACTTTTTGCTTGTTGATTGATGTTTACTTTTCTATCGGTTAATAAATGGTAGCGTTGTTTAATATTATCCAATCCAACTCCACTACTCTTTTTTACAATTTGTTTTGGTTGTAAATTGTTTTCTACAACTAACATTCCATTAGATTCGTAAATTTTTATGTTCAGTGGTTTACTGGATGTAACCATGTTGTGTTTTACCGCATTTTCCAATAATAATTGCAACGATAGTGGTACTACCTTACTTTCAGGTTTTGAAGCCTGTTCTGGGATCTCAAAAACAATACTATCTTCAAAACGCATTTTTAATAAAGACATGTACGTTTTTGCAAATTCCAATTCTTCATCAACTGTAACTAAATCCTTGTTTTTTTGTTCCAACACATAGCGATATACTTTGGATAAAGCAGTTGTAAATTTTTGTGCACTTTCTGGGTTTTCATCGATTAAACTGGTTAGCACATTTAAACTATTAAATAAAAAATGTGGATCCAACTGATTTTTTAAAGCGTCAAATTTTGCACTTGCAGTTCCTGCAATTATTTTCTGCTCTTTTACTTTATTCTTTTGTAATTCCCTGTAGAAATAAAACACATGGAAAAAAAGTGATGCTACTATGGTTATTAATAAAGCAATGAAATAAAATTGAAATTTTTCGGAATCTAAAAACTCTTCAAAAGTTTTATCGTCTAAAACTATTCTGTGAAAAGCCCTTACAAAAAATACGGTAACTAAAGTAATGACAACAGATCCTATAAATCCAATTATCAAACGATATCTTTTATATTTATTCCATGTTACTTTATGATTTAAATAATTAAAATAATATGAGTTTACAATAGTTAACGGAAAGCTATACATGAGATAATAACCAAAAGTTATAGCAAGAGTTATATCATACTGTATTTCTACACCAACAGAATACCTATAAATAGTAAATACACTAAATAAAATGGCTGCTATTATAATACTTACACCTATAACTTTAATAAACTCTTTCATCTATATATATTTATTATTCTTTACAAGAGGCCAACACTTGTTCTGCTCTATCTTTTCCCCAATTTGGGTGAAAAGGCGTTTCTGGTTTAAAGTTAGCAAAAAGTTCTAAGGCGCTTTCTATATCTTTACAAAAAGGAGCTATGTCTTGCCCAAAAAAGCGTGCACTTCCCATATCCCATTCTGCTTTATTTAAAACTACACGTGGATTTGTAGGGTCAATCTGAAAAGCTTGCTGATATAAAGCGGCAACTTTTGGTGATAATTGCATACCATAAGTCGCACCATCATAAGCTACCCAAACCGTGTGCAATAAAGCCTGTAGCACTAAAATTTCTGGATTGTTTTTTGAAATAGCAGTAGCATCATTAATTAAATCTTGAGCTTTTTTAAGCTGAGCATCTAGCTTGTCTTTATCCTTAATTTCAAAGCCTTGTAAAACTAAGACCTGAGCTGCATAATATGATGGCAACCAGTTGTTAGTTTCTGCGGCTGCAATGCGTTCAAATAAGTTGGACGCTTCGGTTGGGTTTGTTCCCCAAAGCTCAAAGGCTTTTTGCATACCTTTTTCGTAATTGGTTTGTGCACTTACAATTCCTGAAATAATAAATGCGATTAAGAGTGCTAATTTTTGCATAATTGATTCGTTTTTTAATTTATTAAGCAAATATCATCTGAAACCTCTTATTTTAAAAAACAGATTGACCGAACTGTAATAATTGAAAGATGAATTGTAATTTTTTAGTAAAACACATAAAAAACAGTAACTTTATACGCCTCTTTCCTGCTAATTTCTATATAATCTAAAATCAACCAAAATGAAAAAATTACTTTCTTCCGCATTTATATTATTATTAGTAGCTACAACATTAGCTCAAACTGACAAACGTCTTGATGGTGTAAATGCCCAATTAAATAAAATTCTTGAAGAAACACATGCTGCTGGATTTGCAGTTGCTGTGGTTGAAAAGGACAAAATTATTTATGCCAAAGGATTTGGTTTTCGAGACGTTGAAAATAAAATCCCTGTAGATGCAAATACCTTGTTTGCCATTGGATCATCGACTAAAGCATTTACTTCGGCTATTCTAGGGCAATTACGAAACGAGGATAAATTGTCGTTAGATGACAGCCCTATAAAATATATACCAGAACTTGAGTTCTACAATGATGACATGAACAACCATATCATTATTAAAGATTTAATGCGCCATAGTACAGGATTACCTCGACATGATTTTTCATGGTATTTATTTCCAACTTTTAATAAAGACAGTTTAATACAACGTATTAAATATCAAAAACCATTTACTGGAATACGACAACAATGGTATTACAATAATTTTATGTTTTTAACACAAGGTGTAATTGCCGAAAAGATTACCGGAAAAAGTTGGGAGGATAATATAAAAGAACGTTTTTTTAAACCTTTAGGTATGATTCGATCTAATGTTACTATAGATGAATTGAAAAAAAGTACTAATGCTGCTTTAGGTTATCAAACCGAAAAAGATAGTACAAACACCCAAAGAGATTATTATAAAATTGCTGGAATGCGTCCTGCTGGAAGTATTAACAGTAGTGTAAATGACATGTCCAAATGGTTAATTACCTGGATTAACAAAGGAAAATACAAAGGCATAGAAATTATTCCTGAAGCTTATATTACAGAAGCTATAAGTTCGCAAATGGTAGTTAATGGTGCTATTCCTGATGAAGAAACTCCTGGATTACATTTTAATAATTATGGTTACGGTTGGGCTTTGTCATCTTATAAAGGCCATTATAGAGTAAATCATGGTGGTAATATTGATGGTTTTTCAGCTAACGTTGCGTTTTTTCCTAGCGATAGTCTTGGTATTGTTGTATTGGCAAATCAAAATGGATCCAGAGTCCCAAATTTAGTTAGAAATACCATCGCTGACAGAATACTAAATGTCCATAAAACTGATTGGATTCAACGATATATTGATGCACAGGAAAAAGCAAAAAAAGCTGAGAAAGAAGCTAAAGCATCTAAAACTTCTGAAAGAGTAAAAAATACTAGACCATCTCATATAAAACAAGAATATGCTGGTACATATTCTAATCCTGGATATGGTTCATTTGAAATTAATGTAGAACGAGATTCGCTGTTTGCACAATTTAAATTAATGAAAATGTGGCTTAAACATTATCACTACGATGTCTTTGAGCCTTTTGAAGTTGAAGAAACTGGGATTGATACTACAGATTCTGGGCCTTTACGATTTAATTTTATAACAAATAATGCTGGAGAAATTTCAAGCATGAAATCAAAAATAGAACCTGCTTTAAAAGATCCAATAGAGTTTAAACGTAAACCCAATACTATAGATGTAAGTAAAGAAACACTTGAAAGTTATGTTGGGGAATATGAATTGGCAGGAATGACTTTGAAAGTCTATATTAAAAATGAAAAACTTTACTTATTTGTACCAAATCAACCAGAATATGAATTACTAGCAACCGCTAAACACAAATTTAATTTTAAAATAATGGATGGTTTTAAAGTTGAATTTATAGAAAATGACAAAAATGAATTTGATGAAGTTAAAATAATTCAACCGCAAGGCAATTTTATTGCAAAGCGAAAAAACTAGAGTTTTAAAGACTTTAAGTACATCTGTAAATAAACGCAGGAGGCAAATTTATTGGAGTAAAATCCAATATTACAGAATCAAAAACAGTTTTTAAAAACTTGTATTTGTTTAAACTGTATTGGTATTGTACAAAGCTACCATCGTTAATTAAGTACTGTGGTATTTTTTTGAACAACACATCCAAATCGGCCTTATTTAATATAGCAAGTGGTAGGCTAGAAATTAAGTAGTCCACTTTTTCAATGTCTAATTGATTTAAAAGTAAATCAAAATCAATAGCAGAATGGTTATAAATTTCGAAATTATTATAAACTTTAAATTTACTTTGGCAATGCTTCATAAAAGGATCATTGATTTCTAATGAAATCAACCTTGAACTCGATGGCATTTTCTTTAAAATTTGTTTGGTAATTGCACCATTTCCGCAACCAAACTCCAAAATAATTTGATTGTCACCAAAATCTATATGCTTAATAATATTATTTGCTAAGTACTTAGAACTTGGTGCTATAGCTCCAATGTGCTTTAATGAATTAACAACTTCCTTGGCAAATAATTTCATTTAACGATATAAATTCCTGTATGGATTAATATTTATAAGACGATACACCTCCTATAAAGTTACGAATATGAACATTATTTTGCGAAAACAAATAAATTAAAACCATTAATTTAAAATTCTTTAACTTTCATATTTAATTTTTTGCCAATGAAATTTTTACCAGTCATTATTATTATCATGCTGTTTACAGCATGCAAAAAAAAAGAAAACACCTTTATTATAGACAGTAATTATAGTTCTGAAATCGATTCTTTTTTCAAAACCAAAATGGCTGAACGGAAAGGAAATTATTTACAGTTGGTGGCTTTACATAAATTAAATTTGGGCAACAATACTTTTGGTATAGAAGAAAACAATGGTTTGGTTTTAAAAATTGAAAAACTCCCTATTAATATTGGTAATATTTTTATGAAAGGTGATTCTTTAAGTTTTATTGCCAATAAAAATGCAGTAGTAAAAACAAAAGAAGATTCTATTATTACAAAAATACTTTTAGAATTAAATGAATATGGCAATTCCATAAAACTATTCCACAAGCAGTTAAATTGGCAAATTATAACCCGATCCAAACAGCCATACTTAAGGGTTTGGGATACAAAAAATCCTGCTATTGAAGCCTTTAAAGGATTTAAAAAATTCGCCTTAAATAGCAGCTTTGTTCTTGATGGGGAATTTACTTACTACGAAAAAGAAAAGCATGAAATAGTTAAAGCCAAGGTTGATGGTAAACGCAGTACTAATTTTATTGGAAACGTAAGTTTTAATTACCAAGGTAAAACCTATTCGCTCGAAGTTGGTTCAGATGGTTTTACAATGGTTGGCGATATTACAAATGGCGAAGCCACCTATGGAGGTGGCAGATACTTATACCTTGATTTACCAAAACAAAACGGATTGGTAAAAATTGACTTTAACAAACTTTACAATCCGCCTTGCGCTTTTAGTGAATTTACAACCTGCTTATATCCTCCAAGGCAAAACCAGTTACCTTTTAAAATTTTAGCAGGTGAAACCATAAAACGCCTCTAATTTTCCAATACAAAATTAATAGGTAAACTATAAGGAATATTAACTGGTTTTCCTCGTTGCCTACCAGGTTCCATTTTTGGCATTAATCCTATGATTCTAGAAGCTTCTTTTTCTAAAATTTTATCAGGACCTCTTGTTTTAATACCACTAACATTACCTTTTGAGTCAATAACGAACATTACATATACTTTTCCTCTAATACTTAAGTCTATAGCTTGCTCTGGGTATTTAAAATTTTTAGTGACATGCTCAGTCATTTTGTCTTGAAAACACTTTTTTAATTCCGCATTGTTTTTTCCAGTACACCCAGGCCAAATTGGTACTTTTTCAACTACAGCAAACGGTACACTTATATCCTCTTCCATTTCATCTACATTAACGTCACTAACATCTACACGCTCTTCAATGGCTTCTTCCATACTAGTTTCAGTACTCTCAATAATGGTCTCTTCAATTTCTTCAACATCTTCAACAACTGTAATTATTTCAGGTGCTGTTTGTGGTGGAGGTGGTGGAGGTGGTGTTTTAATATCAATTATAGGTATTAATTCTTCTTCTTCCACATCTCCCATCTGGAGAATGTCTAGCGCAATATCATGTTTGTCGTAGGTTTTATAATTAAGTAGTCCATTAGTAGTTAATAACATCAAACAAAGACCAATTGCAAAATACAAACTGCTGTTTCTACTTATTTCCAAATCTGGATTTTTCTTTACTTGCATGACTTTTAGTTTTAATATTAGAATATGCTTATGAAGTTACTATTATTAAGAGTTAAAAAATATGATAAATGTCAGTTAACATATCGACATTAAATTCTTAAAAAAATTGACCCTTAATTTTAATTCCATTATTTTAGTAAACAACTAAAACCAAACACAAGATGAAACGACTTCTAGTTTTTTGTATGATTATTTTAGCATCATGCAATCAAAATACACAAGAAACAGACTCTGTAGCACCTCTTTACGATTATGATATAGAAAATCGCTTAGAAGAATTAAATATTACTTTAATGCCAAGTCCTCCTCCAGTCGCTAATTATGTGAATGCAGTTAAAACAGGCAACTTATTGTTTATGGCTGGCAAAGGACCAAGTAAAGCAGAAGGTGGTTATATTACTGGCAAAGTAGGAATCGATTTAACTGTTGAAGAAGGTTATGAAGCGGCTAGACTCACAGCCATAGCACAATTATCTGTTCTAAAACATGAATTAGGCGACCTCAATAAAGTAGTTCGTATTGTAAAAGTATTGGGCATGGTAAATGCCGATAGCTCTTTTACCCAGCACCCTGAGGTTATTAATGGATTTTCTGACCTTATGGTTCAGGTATTTGGTGAACGAGCAAAACATGCTCGCGCAGCTGTAGGTATGGGTTCATTACCTCGAAACATTGCGGTTGAGATTGAAATGATTGTTGAAGTCCAAGATTAAATCGAACACATATTAAACACTAAAAAAACATGAAAATAATATTAAAACCGATGCTTTTTTTCTTCCTAATAACCGTATTTGGATGTGATAAAGAAATTGAAGAAAACGTCATGAAAAGTGACCTTACAAAAGATGTAGAGATGGTTACCGATTATGGTACCATTATTATGAGATTATCAGATGAAACACCAAAACATCGTAACAATTTTATAAAACTGGTTAACCAAAAATTTTATGACAGTTTACTTTTTCATCGTGTTATAGAGAATTTTATCATACAAACAGGCGATCCTGAAAGCAAAAATCCTGACTCTAAAAAAGAATTAGGAACATCAGACTTACCATATCGAATTCCAAAAGAAGTTAACAATAACCTATTTCATAAACGAGGTGCTCTTAATGCTGCAAGAGAAGGAGACAATAATAATCCAAAACAAGCATCAAGTAGCACACAATTTACGATTGTGCAAGGTCGAGTTTATAATGACAGTACTTTGAATGTTGCTTTATCACGTGTTAATAATTGGCTGGCTTATAACAAGGTAATTAAAAGACCAAAACATGAAAGTAAGATAAATGAACTACAAAACCTTTTTAAAAATTGGGATTCAACAAAATTGGATGCTTACAATGTCATTAAAAAAGAACTAGATTCATTTACCAATATAGAATTGGAAACAATGATGAAGTATGACTACCCTAAAACACATCGTGAAGTATATAAAACACTAGGAGGCACTCCTCATCTAGATCAAAATTATACAGTTTTTGGCGAAGTTGTTCAAGGCATGAACATAGTTGATAGCATTGCGACAGTATCTACTAATAACAGAGATAAACCAATAAACAATGTTCGAATTATTTCAGCTAGAATGATTAAACGCAAATCTTACGAATGAAAATTAAAGTAGCTGTAGTACAAGATGCGCCTAAGTTTTTCAACAAAGAAGCAACGCTACAAAAAGTAGAACTCATTACTAAAAAACAAGCAAAGGAAGGTTGCGATTTAGTCGTATTTCCCGAATCGTTTATTCCAGGATATCCTCGTGGTTTCTCGTTTGGAGCAACCATTGGAAGCCGAACAGATAAAGGCAGACAACATTATGCCGATTACTACAATAACAGTTTTGATTTAGAAAGTGACGACTTAACTCGCTTAGAAACCCTTTCTAAAGAGCAAAATAGTTACATTGTTATTGGAGTGACCGAAAAACAACAAACCAATGGTAGTTTGTATTGCTCAATGCTCTACATCTCTCCTACTCAAGGTTTACTTGGTGTACACCGAAAAATAAAACCAACAGGAACCGAGCGTTTGGTTTGGGCTGAAGCTGGCGCAGAATCGTTAGTAACCTTCGATACTAAAATCGGTAAATTGGGAGGACTCATTTGTTGGGAAAATTATATGCCATTAGCAAGAATGAGTATGTATTTAAAAGGTGTTGAAATATACATTGCACCAACTGCAGACTCTCGCGAGCAATGGACAGCAACCATGCAGCAAATTGCTTTAGAAGGTCGCTGTTTTGTATTGGGTTGTAATCAATACATGACCACCTCAATGTATCCTGATAAGTATAAAGACGAAGTTGCCAATCAACCTGAAAACTTTTGTCCTGGAGGTTCTGTAATTGTATCGCCTTTAGGAAACATTATAGAAGGGCCATTATTTGATAAAGCTGGCGTATTGGTTGCTGAATTAGATTTAGAAGATATTAAGAGAAGTAAATTAGACTTTGATGTTATTGGACACTATGCTCGAAATGATATTTTTGAGTTTAAAGTAAATGGACAACCTGAGATTAAAAAGGAATAACCAATGATTAAATTCTTTAGACAAATTAGATACAACCTCATGGAAACAGGAAAAACAGGCAAATACCTAAAATACGTTGTTGGCGAAATTATTCTTGTAATTGCTGGTATTCTCATTGCCTTATCTATTAATAATCGAAATGAGGCAAAGAAGTTTAATGCACAGGTCATTGACCAACTCATTCTACTTTCAAAAGAGATTGATTACGACATCTCGGAATACAGTTATAAAATTGAGGATGAACCTCACTATATAAATTATTTAAAAAAGCTATCACAAGGTCATTACCAAGATTTAGATTTAAATAGATTTTATAAGGTAGTTGCTGCTAACTCTAGCGGTATTAATTTTGGAGACACTTACAAAACCTTAAAAGAAAATGGAGGTTTAAACACCATTAACGACCTCGAATTAAGAGAAGAGATGCAAACCTACCATAATTATAACAGAAAAAGTTATGCAGGAATGAATAATTATCATACAAGCTTTGTGATAAACTATATTGAGCCAAAAGTTTTAGAACTTATGGAGTATGATTCTAATAACCAACTTGTAAAAGAGAACACCATAAAAATTATTGAAGGAAAAACACTCAATAATGTTATCAACCAACAATTAAAAATAAGTCAAAACATATTAGGTATTGTAGAACGAAATTTAGAGGAAGCCATAGAGTTAAAAGCATTATTAGATAACTACATTGAAGAACATAAAGACTAGACACTAATGATTATATCTTATAAACAAATTAAAAAACATTACTATTTCCCCTCCTGGGAGGGGATTAAGGGGTGGGTAAAACTATGAATAAAATTATCCCATATAACCCAAAATTAGTGCCTTATGCCAAAATACTAAGACAAAACATGACACTTGGCGAAATTGCACTTTGGCGAGAAATTAAAGGCAAAAAACTTGGTGTTCGGTTTAGTCGTCAAATACCAATAGACCAATATATTGTAGATTTTTATTGTAAAAACCTGCAACTTGCTATAGAAGTAGATGGTTCTATTCATTTTAAAGACGAGCAGCAAAATAAAGATATAATTCGCCAAAATCGTTTAGAATCCCTAGGTGTAGTTTTAATAAGGTTTAATGACCTAGATGTAAAAAATAATTTGAGTTTGGTGTTAGAGGAGTTAAAAAACAAAATTAAAAAAATAGAACCCACCCCTTAATCCCCTCCCAAGAGGGGAAAAATAAACGATATGATTAAATTCTTCCGAAAAATAAGATACAACCTTATGAGTGAAAACAAAACAGGTAAATACCTAAAATATGCTATTGGCGAGATACTACTTGTTATGATTGGTATTTTACTCGCGTTACAAGTAAATAATTGGAATGAAGCTCGAAAAGCGACCAAACAAGAAATTAAAATCCTAAACGAACTTAAAAATGATTTAGAAACTAATCAAAATGAAATTTTAGAAAGTTATGAAATGACAAATGAGAGACAAAAATCAACGGTTTTAATTCTTAATTATTTACAAGAACGCTTACCAGTTGATGATAGCCTAAAAAGAGCTTTTGAGAGCATTAAAGGCGATGTCCTTTTTAACATAGCCAATACGTCATATAAATTTGTTGAAAGTCAAGGCATAAACACTTTAAGCAACGACAGTTTACGCATTAGAATTACTGAAATGTTTGAACGTCATTTAAAAAATATTCGCACCAGAGAAGATAGGAATAGGAATATTGTAGATAGTGAATTAATTCCTCTAATGTACGAACGTTTCAAATCATCTTTAACAATAGATGAAGATTTTTCATTTTCCAAAGAGAATCTAAATATGCCAATAGATATTAAATCTTTACATGAAGATGCAATATTTAGAAATGCTATCATTAGGCTTCAAGATTGGTTATTGGTGCGTTTAAATTGGCAAAAGGAGGCGCTTAAATCCTTAGAACAACTAATTATTGATGTGCAAAAAGAAATCGATAGATTAAATAATTGAAGCTAAAAAGTTCATGATAAAAATTTTTAGAAAAATACGATACAATCTCATGAGTGAAAACAAAACAAGTAAATACTTTAAATATGCCATTGGTGAAATAATACTTGTTATGATTGGTATTTTACTAGCATTACAAGTAAATAATTGGAATCAGAAGCGATTGGAACGTATTGAGGAGAAAATAATATTAAGTAATCTAAAAGAAGATTTTGAAAGTGCAATTGTAGAATTTAAAAGTTTAAATTCTCTAAGAGAAGATGTTATTTATGCAGCAAAAGCAATTTATGAGGTAGATATTAAAGATATTGAGAACTACCATTCAAGGTATTTGGATAGTCTTTTGTTAAAAACTTTAACGGCACCAACTTTTAATAATCAAGCTGGTTCACTAAATGTACTTTTAACCTCTGGTAAAATTAATTTAATCGCTAATCAACCTCTTAAGAAAAAATTAATTGAATGGCCAGGTGATGTGGCAGATATGACAGAGGATGAAATTAATCATAGTAATTTATATGTTGACAAATATTGTAACATATTAGATAAATACATCTCATGGAATACTGTCTTTAAACATGGAACTAATGGTGGTAGTCGTTTTAAAGAAAGGTTGATAAAAAAAATGGAGGACAATGCAATGGTTTCAAGCGATTATAAATTGCTTTTAGAAGACAAAGTCTTTTTAAACACTCTAAGAAGAAGAGCAATATACTGTGAGCTTACTAATGGTGAAACAACTATTTTAATTGAAAAAGCAGAAAATATTATTACTTCTATTAATAAAGAATTAAATAATTAAAATGCAAAAAATTTTCCGAAAAATAAGATACAAACTCATGAGTGAAAACAAAACAGGCAAATACCTAAAATATGCCATTGGTGAGATATTACTGGTGGTTTTAGGAATTTTAATAGCCCTACAAATAAACAATTGGAACCAAGAAAGAATCAATAAAGCGCGAAGTATTGGCTACATGAAAAGTTTGGTTGAGGATATTAAATCTGATATTGTCCAATACAACATTAATATTGAATCTTACACTACAGATATCAACAATAACAAAAGGCTTTTTATAAATGATGATTATAAAATGTTAAATGCAGACTCCATCATTAAACTTGTTAGTGGTTTTTACATGATTAACAAAACCACACGGCAAACCTATGAAAAGATAAAAAATGCTGGACTTGTAGAAACATTAGGTACAGATGCCACAAATAAAGCTGTAAACGACTATTATAGCCTTGAAAACGTTTATTATGAGAATCTCCTGCAATGGGACAAAGAAAATATGTTAAAAAATACTAACTTTTGGTTTTATAATAACAATTATGAGTCTAGCTCGGTTAGAGATTATAATACAAATGCGCTACCATTTATAGACAGTGCTGAGAAAAGAAAAGCAGATTTAATAAAACTTATCGAGTCCACACAAGGCAGAAATCATTTAAGAGGTGCAATAATAAGACATGAACATACAAGAAAAAGAGTTAAGGAAATAATGGCCTATGCAGAAAAATTAATAGAACTATTGAATACAGAACTTAACAGCAAATGATTAAATCCTTTAAACAAATTAAAAAACATAACTATTTCCCCTCCTAGGAGGGGATTAAGGGGTGGGTAAAACTATGAAGAAAATCATCCCATATAACCCAAAATTAGTACCTTATGCAAAAAAGCTAAGACAAAATATGACACCTGGCGAAATTGCACTTTGGCGAGAAGTAAAAGGCAAAAAACTAGGTGTTCGGTTTAGTCGTCAAATACCAATAGACCAATATATTGTAGATTTTTATTGTAAAAACCTGCAACTTGCTATAGAAGTAGATGGTTCTATTCATTTTAAAAACGAGCAGCAAAATAAAGATATATTTCGCCAAAATCGTTTAGAATCCTTAGGTGTAGTTTTAATAAGGTTTAGTGACCTAGATGTAAAAAATAATTTGAGTTTGGTGTTAGAGGAGTTAAAAAACAAAATTAAAAAAATAGAACCCACCCCTTAATCCCCTCCCAAGAGGGGAAAAATAAACGATATGATTAAATTCTTTAGAAAAATAAGATATAACCTTATGAGTGAAAACAAAACAGGCAAATACCTAAAATATGCCATTGGCGAAATTATACTTGTCGTTATTGGAATTTTGATAGCACTCTCAATTAACAATTGGAATGAAGGGCGAAAGAATAATCTCAAAGAATCACTTTTAGTAAAGAATATAATTGAAGACCTAAGGTTAGATTCGATCCAAATTAGCCAATCTTTGAATGAATTGGCAAATCAAATACATGTTGTTGATGATTTGATTGTTAAGACCTTTGATAGTAAAAAAATATTAAATTATGATTTAATGGGACTTGTACGATACTCATCGGATTTTAGACCAATTTCTCAAAGAAATCATGCTGAATCTGTAAGTAACCTAGAAAATGAATTTACCCGAAAAATACTCCAAAACTATTTTTTAGAGGAAGATAAGGTAATAGATATTTTCAAGGAGTACGAAGACATCATTCATAACAAAATTAGACCTTTTCTAAGTGATGTTGGTATGCACAATCTTAAATCACTTTATGAAAGTCAATCTGACGAAAATTTGCAGGTACTGCTTCAACCTACAATTCTTGAAGAACAATTAAGAAATGTAAAATTTCAACAGCTCCTCTTTGAACGGAGACTTAAAACTGGTACATTCGAAAGACTATTGAACGAACTAAAAATGGACAACCAAGAGCTTATTAAAACTCTAAGTTTAAACAATAATTGAATAAGTAGAACTTGAAAATAACTATAGTAACTTACAAATTATCCAACTGGTTGCTCGTATTATCCTCACTAATGGTCCAAAAGAAACCAACAAAAAAGAACTGGTCGGCTGCAGGCCTTAATGTTTGTCTAGCAAAATTCCCGTTCAAATCAGGAGTATTTGCATATTGATAGCCATTAATGTTTTTATAACCCAAAGCGTTATTTATTGAAAAATACAATATTTTTTGCTGACTAATTAAGTATGCCCAATTTAAGCTTAAACTATTATAAGGCTTTGCTTTCTGGTTTAAAAACCCTTGCACATTTGGGTTGGTATATGTACGACCCGAACCATAAGCATAACTAAAACCAACCTGACTTTTCCAAGCATCAATAAAGTATTTTCCAACTACAGATAAGTTATGTGTATTGGCAAAATTAGGTTGTGCTTCAACTGGATAATTTCGGTAATTACGCTTGGAATCTAAATAGGAATAGCTAATCCAATAATCGGTGTTTTTAATGCTTTTATTATCACGCCAAAATAAATCGACACCTTTTGCAAATCCGTAACCATCATTTGAAAAATTGGTATTAAAATCAATAAACTCACTATCATACTTAATTAAATTGCGGTAGTCTTTATAATATGCTTCAGCTCTAAAAATCCGTCCTTCAGTATTAAGCTGATAATTCAATATATAATGATTGGTTTGCTGTGACTCTAAACTTTGACTGAATTTCAACACATTACTCTGCGGATTTTGATAAAAATTACCATAAGCCAGAGACACTTGGCTTTTTGCTGATGTTTTGTAAGCCAACGACAGTCTTGGAGATATTGTAAACTCATTAAACAATGAGGTGTTTTCAGCACGTAATCCAGCTTTTAATGCAAACTTTTTTGAGAAAATTATATCAGCTTCAACATAGCTTGCAAAAATGTTATTGTTATAGCCATAATTGGTTTTATCTACAAATTCTGAAGCAAATGCTTCATTGAAATTTGTAGTGAAATATTCACTGCCAAAATAGAGCTTAAATCGATTACTGAAACGTTTTTTTAATTTGAATTTAAAATGTGCTGAATGTTCTTGATCGCGAATATCGTTATCTATAATATTAAGTTTTTCATCAGCATAGGTATAACTCATGCCTCCAAAAACAGACCATGTATCATTGAGCATACCTTGATAAGAACCATTAAAATAAAAGTTGTCATTTTTAAGTTTAAAATAAACACCATCTTCATAGTTAATATCATCCTGAGTTAATTCAAAATTTGAAGTATCAAACGCTGAATACAGTTTCAATAATCCATTATCAAATTGTTGCCTAAATACTGCTTCTCCTGCTAAAGTCTCGAATGGTTTTTTCCAGTCATTCCTATCAGGGAACAAACCTATATAAGGTGCCAAATTAATGTATGATGCATTAACGCTTAGCGAACTTTTATCCCATTTTTGGGTATTCCCTAAGGTACCTCCAACGGTCATAATGCCAATATCGGTTTTTTCCTGGTCAGGTTCGTCAATGGTATTTAATAACAATACAGAAGATAGCGCTTGTCCATATTCAGCCGAATATCCTCCAGTTGAAAACGTAATGCCATCAAACAAAAAAGGCGAATAACGCCCTCTTGTTGGCGTATTATTAGTCGTTGGTGAATAAGGCGTAAACACACGAATGCCATCGATGAAGATTTGCGTTTCATCAGCTTCTCCTCCACGTACAAATAACCGACCATCTTCGGCTACAGTAGCTGTTCCTGGTAAGGTTTGTAAGGCACCAACAAAATCACCCAAAGCACTAGCAGTGGTAACCACATCTAATGGTTTTAACGCATTTACTTTACTGTTATCGCCAGCTTCAAACGTTCCAGCAGACAACACCACAGCATCAAGAGCACTAACATCGTCACGAAGTTTTATTTTTAAATTATTCAAAAAAGACACATCGTCACTCATGGTAAACTTTTCATACGATAAATATGAAACCACCAATGTTTGCATTCCAGTTTCAGTGGTTGTGAAACTAAACGTCCCATCATTGTTTGTTGTGGTTCCATCGTAAGTTCCTTCAAGGTAAACATTAGCACCTTCAATAGCAATACCTTTATTATTGGTTACTGTTCCGCTTATAACGGTTTGTGCAGTCATACTTAAACTCAGTAAAACAAATAGTGTATTGATGAGTGTCTTCATTTTAAAATAATGTTCGTTATTAATACCGAAACAAGTTCGGCACAGGTTGATGAGACAAAATTGGAGTATTACCTACAAGAACAAAACTTATAATTACCCAACTGTAAATTTTTAAAGATGAATTGAATATATTTGAGGAAACCAACCAATATGAATCTTACTAAAGCTGAAAAATCATTTACAATATTCTTTTTAGCCATTGTATTGCTAGAACTGATTACGAGTAATGTTAAAAGTTTGTTGCCTATTCATATTATAGCGAAGCCCTTAATTTTACTATCACTAATTTTTTTCTTCATTAATCAAGGAAAACATTTAAGCTCAAAAACTAAAGTAATGACACTTTTAGCATTGCTCTTTTCATTGGCTGGAGATGTTTTATTGATGTTTATAGATATATCAGCCAGTTTCTTTTTAAGTGGCTTAGTTGCTTTTTTGTTAGCTCATATTATGTATATCATGGTATTTTTAGACAAAAAAAACTCCAAAAAAACAGCATTGATATTTATAACGGTATTATTAATATATGCCATTGGAATATTTTATCTTTTAAAAGATGGTTTAGGAGACATGCTCATTCCAGTAATAGTATATATGTTAGTTATTTTAACTATGGTATTAACTTCTACTATGCGAAAAGACAATGTTTCTAAACAAAGCTATAATTTGGTTTTTTTGGGAGCCATTTTCTTTGTAATTTCCGATAGCTTTTTAGCCATCAATAAGTTTTATCAACCTGTTCCTTTGTCAAAAATTATTATAATGTCAACCTATTCTTTAGCTCAATATTTAATTGTTCTTGGGCTTTTAAAACAACATGACTGAGTATATGCTTAAATATTAATTTATCACATTTGTAACAATTTAAAATTTAAAGCTACTTACAGAGTAACTAACACACCACATTGAACAAAGAACTAGAACATAATTTTGTTGAATTGCTTGAAAAGCATCAAAATATTGTACATAAAGTTTGCAGACTTTATACTAATAATCATGATGCGCACAACGATTTATTTCAAGAAATCACCATACAACTTTGGAAAGCCTATCCGAAATTTCGTGGTGATGCCAAATTTAGCACTTGGATGTATCGTGTGGGATTGAATACAGCAATTACGCTCTATAGAAAGTCGAAACGAACCATAAACACTCAGGACTTTAATGATGTACAATTTAAAATTTCGGCAGAAGAATATGATGACACCGAAGAGCAACAATTAAAATTATTATACAATGCTGTAAGGCAATTGAACGATATTGAAAAAGCATTGGTATTCTTGTATTTAGAAGACAAAAATTATAGAGAAATAAGCGAAACATTGGGAATAAGTGAAGTCAATGCACGAGTGAAAATGAATAGAGTGAAAACAAAACTTAAAACAATATTAAATCCGTGATACTATGGATGAATTAGAATTATTAAAAAAAGATTGGGAAAAGGATAATAAAGACTATCCAAAATTATCTTATAACGACATTTATAAGATGATACTTAAAAAATCTTCTTCTATCGTGAAATGGATTTTCATTATAAGTATTTTGGAGTTTGTGCTTTGGTCCGTCATTTCGTTTGCACTTAAAGACGCCGATTTTAATAAAAAATTTCAAGAATATAATGCTGAAAATATTATGATTCCATTTATGATTCTTGGTTATATAATCATTGCCTATTTTTTATATATGTTCTTTATGAATTACAGAACTATTTCTGTAACAGATAATGCTAAAGTTTTAATGGAGAATATTTTAAAAACCAGACGCACTGTAAAACAATATGTTGCTGTTAATTTAGGCTTTATGATTGTATCGGCATTTGTTGTTTTGAGTATTCAATTTAACAGAGATGAAGAAATCATTTCTATTATTGAAAAATCTTCTGCAAATGGCGAATTGTTTAAATTTTACGCAATTTCAATTATTACAACTTTGTTAGTATTGGCAGTACTTATTGGAGTATTGTTATTGTTCTATTACTTAATTTATGGTATCCTTTTAAAGCGATTAAACAAGAATTATAAAGAGCTTAAAAAGTTAGAAGTGTAAGTTGGTTTTGGGTAAAATAGAAAAAAATCACAAACCCTTTACAGAAGGCTGAATACTTTTTACTGAAAACTGCCTACTGATGACTGAATACTGCCAACTGAATACTGCCAACTGAATACTGATGACTGAATACTGATGACTGAATACTGAAACATCACCATTCACGTAGTTTATTAAGCTCCTCTTGAGCCAATAATTCTTCCTGTGGAATAACTTTTAAGAACGAAGGATGCTGCTCAATGGCATATTCTATCTTCTCAACAATTTCTGGAATTGTTTCATTTTCGTAATCTATTTGCAAAGGCTCCTTAATTTCAAAAGATTGATAGACGTTTTTCTTTTTTACTCTTAGTCCTTTTTTGTCAAATGAACGTCTAAAACCATCAATAACTATTGGAACAACAACTGGTTTATAGTGTTTAATAATATGTGCTGTTCCTTTTCTAATTGGTTTAAAAGGTGTTGTGGTTCCTTGCGGAAATGTGACTACCCAACCATCGTCCAACGCCTTTTTTATACTAGTAATATCGCTCATTTTTACTTGACGATTTACATTTTGACCCTTTGAGCGCCAAGTACGTTCAATGCTAATAGAGCCAGTATAAGCAAATATTTTTGGAATTAATCCCGATTTCATGGTCTCCTTTGCGGCAACATAATACATGTTAAGTTTTGGATTCCAGAGATATCCAACATTTTTTATATTGTCAAGCCTACCACTAAGGCTAGCATTAAACACATGAAACATGGCTATAACATCGGCAAAATAGGTTTGGTGATTTGATATAAACAACACATTGGTTTCTGGAAGATTTTTAATGATTTCCGAGCCTTCTATTTGCAATTCATTAAAACCTCTAAATCTTCTGTGTGTGAGAAGTCCTAAAATTCTAATAAGCCATTTTTTTACAAAAAGTATGTGTCCAAAAGGATTTTTTTTAAATAATCCCATAAATTTAATAGTCGAGTCTATTTATTAGTGATTGCAAACGTACATATTTTTTCTGTTTTAGACTTATAAGAAAAACCTAATTAACAAATAACCTTAACACACATTTAAAAAACATTATAGCACTTCTCTTAAAATATCCTTTATCTCGCTAAGCATCATGGCTGTTGCTCCCCAAACAACATGACCATTTAACTCAAATGCAGGAACTTCAACTTTTATAGTATAAGATGTTTCTACAAGTTTTGTTATGACAATATTGTCGTCCAAAAAATGAGATAACGATACCTCTATAACATCTTCAACCTCTTTGTCTTGCTTTATAAATTTTGGTGTTTGAGACGTTACTCCAATAAAAGGCTGCACATAAAAATTACTTGGCGGAATATAAACCTGAGTCATTTGCTTAATAATTTCAATATTACGTTCAGCAATACCTATTTCTTCAAAAGTCTCTCTTAAAGCTGTGTTTTTTAATGTTTTATCTTGAGATTCAAATTTCCCTCCTGGGAAACCAATTTGTGCCGAATGCACTCCTTTGTAGGTTTTTCGTAGTATTAACGCCAAATGTGTTTGCTTAGATGCATCAGGATAAAATAATGCCAATACTCCTGCTCGCTTTGCATTTTTTATGCCTTCTTTATACGCTTCTATAAGCTCTCGTCTAAAAGGAGGTGACATTTTAAATTGAGATGTTTCGGCTGGCAATGGGATATTTTTTATTTTTGACAGTGAAACTAAAAATTCATCAAAATTCATCTATGCGATTTATATTACTTTTTTGTACATGTGCGTTATTTCTAAATTGTGAAGATAAACAAAAGCAACAAAAAACAACAAGCAAAACTCCTAAGCTAGAACAAAAAGAGACAAACAAAAATCAAAAAGCAAAACCTAACGAAGAAGAAAGAGAATTCCCAAAGCTTACAAGTAAAAATGCCATGGATTTCTTTTTAGAATATGAAAAGCATAACAAGGAGAATAAAGTAAGAATTACAACAGATTTTGGCGATATTGATATTCTTTTATACGATAAGACGAAGTTTCATCGCGCCAATTTTATATTTCTTACCAAACTAAATTATTTCGACGACACACAATTTTATAGAGTTATAAATAATTTTATGGTTCAGGCAGGAAATAGCGACACTAGAGCTACTGCTAGAAAACGCAGCAATATTGGTCGGTACTTATTGCCAACCGATACAAAAAGAGGCTATACTCACGAACGTGGTGCTATAAGTATGCCTAGTGGTGAGATTGACAATCCATATAAATTAGCTTCTCCTTTTGAGTTTTTTATCGTACAGCAACGTGGTGGTGCGTCTTTTTTGGATGGCGATTATACCATTTTTGGTAAAGTAATACGTGGTATGGAAGTGGTAGATAAAATTGCTGCAGTTGCTACTGATGAAGCCGATTGGCCTTTAGAAAATATCTATATTAAAAAAGTGGAGATTATCAAGTAATTAATTTGCTTTATAAATATTTGGCAGTGCAATTTTAAAACGCACAGCCAACAAACGCACCAAAATAACAATCGCTCCCGAAATCATGAATACATAATCGCTTTCTATAGGGAGTTTTCTTAATAAAAAATAACTTATGCCACCCAAAATAGAAGCGGTTGCATATATTTCTTTTCTAAAAATTACAGGAATCTCATCACATAAAATATCTCTAATTACACCACCAAAACATGCTGAAATAGTTCCTAAAGCTATACATATAATTGGATCTAAACCTATTACCAACCCTTTTTCAACACCAATAACCGTATATAAACCGATGCCAATAGTATCAAACAAAAATAAGGAGGTTCTTAAATAGTTTATCTTATTTCTTGCAATTACTGCAAATACTGCTGAGCCAAAAATAACATAGGTAAAAGTCATATCTTTCATCCAACTCACAGGAGTTTGACCTATTAATATATCGCGAAGTGTACCTCCTCCTATTGCAGTTACAAACGCAATTATTAAGATGCCAAACAAATCCATTTTTTTGTCCATAGCAACCAAAACACCAGAAATGGCAAAAGCTATGGTTCCTAAAATTTCGACGATGTAAAACATTATATAACCATTAAATATGACAGCAAAAATACTTGATTCCTGTAAAGTATCCTTTTTGTTTATTGAATATTATCCATAATTGTTATGCTTCAACAATTTTGGTTGAAAAACACCCTCCTTAATCCTCCCTCAAGGGAGGTATCTCCATCAATTCCCTCTCTGAGTAAGGTTAGAGAAGTTATATCTTTATTGGCAAAACATCATTTTCTTAATATAAAATTGGCTCCCATAATTAGAGCATCCTTGTAAAAATACCGAAGCGCTATTAAGCATAAGCGATTCACTCAATTTTTTGAAATAGAAAAATTGGTTCTAAAGGGCTTAATATAGCATTGGTGAGATACTTCGGCAAGCTCAGCATAAGCGATTCACTCAATTTTTTTGAAACAGAAAAATTGGTTCTCTGCTTACATGTTTTGGGTATAGTAGTTATAATCTTTTAAAATCACATCAATAAATTCGTGGTCTGTATTGTGCTTTATATCTTTTAACTCTAGTACATCTACAATTTTACGTCGTAGTTTTATAAGTGTTTTATAGTCTTTAGATTTAATTGCGGTTTTAAATGTATCTTTTATGATTCGCGCATCATTATCAGACAGTTTGATGACATTTGAATAGCTTGGTATGTAATCTTGTTTTAAATCTTCTAGAATTGTGTGGCTTATATTTATATTGTTCTTTAATGTAATTACCGAAGTTCCTGCAGTCATGTCGCCTAATCGTTGATTTTTTGGACTTGAAATAATTGCAATTAATGCAACTACCGATCCAAAAAGTGGTCCTAGTAAGTTAAAATCAACGATTCTAAAAATCCATCTTATAAAAAAATCGCCAATTGAAGCTTGATAACCATCTATTTTAACAACTTTAATTTTTAGGACACGTTTACCAGGAGTTTGACCATCCAAAAGAGTTTCAAATAATAAAGAATAAAACATTACTGGTAAAAAAAGCAAGGATATAACTGCGGTTACCGACCAAAAATCTTGACCTTCCAGCCATTCTCCTAAACCAGTAATATTAAACCCGATTTGATAAATTACAATAATGTAAGCTACTTTTATAAGCAAATCAATTATTGCTGCCAATATACGTTCGCCAACACTTGCAGCAGTAAAATTTATATTTACATTTTGAGTAGTGTTTATTTGTAACTCTACCATTTATTCAGTTAATTTGAAGGTCTATGAGAGAGGTTGCGTTTATCAAACAAAATAAAGAAAAATGGCTGGATTTTGAGAGAGCCATTTTTGGAAAAACCCTTAAAAACCCTGATGAACTAGCGTCTTTATATATTCATTTGGTAAACGATTTGTCTTACGCACAAACTTATTATCCCAAAAGTAAAACAATTCTTTATTTAAACAACTTAGCAGCTAAGGCTTTTCAAAAAATTTATAAAACCAAACGTGAAGACACCAATCGCTTTATATATTTCTGGAAAGTTGAAGTCCCAATGATTGTCTATCAATACAGGCGTTATGTAATGTATGCTTTTGTGCTTTTTTTATCATTTGTTGCTATTGGAGCCCTATCTGCTGCTTATGATGATACTTTTGTTCGACTTATTTTAGGTGACCATTATGTAAATATGACTTTAGAAAATATTGAAGCTGGCGATCCTGTAGCTGTATATAAAAGTGGAAGTAATTGGGGAGGGTTTTTTGCTATTACAATCAACAACATTCAAGTAGGATTATTATCTTTTATTCTTGGTGTCTTTGGTGGAATTGGAACTGGTTATATATTACTTAATAACGGTATTATGGTTGGAGCTTTTCAATTTTTCTTTTTTAAAGAAGGTGTGCTTTGGGAAAGTGTCCGAGGTATTTGGATTCATGGCTCTATGGAAATTTTTGCAATTGTTATAGAAGGAGCGGCTGGACTAATTTTAGGAGCTAGTATATTATTTCCAAAAACATATTCTAGACTAACATCCTTTAAAATAGGGATGAAAGATGGTGTCAAAATTTTAGTAAGCACCTTTCCGTTTACCCTTGCAGCAGGCTTTTTAGAAGGTTTTGTAACTCGCTATTCCAATGCGATGCCTAATTGGCTCTCGGTTGGAATCATTTTAGTTACCTTAAGCATCATCTCGTTTTACTACTTAATTTACCCTCCTATTTTACATAAAAAACTTAAAGAAACTTATGCAGTTATATAAATCCAGAGGTTTTAGCGCCTTTTTTCAAGATACCTTTTCATTCATCAAACAAAATGGCAAACATTATTTTAAACACTTCTTTATTGTCAATGGTGTTTTTTTGTTAATCTTAATGGTTATTGGTTATTTT
>TARA_R110002074_G_scaffold105279_1_pt1 | contig 23399 bp, 17 predicted proteins | sample TARA_R110002074 | Tara Oceans TARA_R110002074 (sample SAMEA4397215) | marine metagenome | biome: Polar Biome; feature: [MIX] marine epipelagic wind mixed layer (ENVO:01000061); material: water (ENVO:00002006), including particulate matter (ENVO:01000060) such as... | depth 10-100 m | reverse complement strand
GGCTCATCGAGTTGCCACGATCATCGAAGATGAGGCCGGTCAGCAAGTTAGCACTCTCGATAGTGGTCTTCTTGCGGTAGTTGACACGGTTCGTGTCGAGCTGTGATTGAACTTGATCGAAGAGCTCTCTGGAAATGATCGGCTCGTGTTCACCGGGAAAGACCTCATCCTTGTGAACGGCATCGCCGACATACACGCGGTTCCTCAGGAAATGCGTCAGGCTACCGACGTACCAAGAGCCTCCCCCTTTGGTATTGCCCTTGGCCGAAGTCCATAGTTTTGAGCGGATGTTTTGCTGCTCAAGATCAGCTCTGAGTTTACCGACTGACTTTAGTTCCAGATAGCGGCTGAAGATGAAGCGGACGGTCTCGGCTTCCTGTTCGTTGATAACGAGCTTGCGATCTTTGGGATCATAGCCAAGGGGTGGATTGCCGCCCATGAAGATGCCTCTGCGACGCGAGGCGGCAAACTTGTCCCGGATACGCTCGGTGGTGAGTTCGCGCTCGAACTGGGCAAAGGACAGAAGGACATTGAGGGTAAGTCTGCCCATAGAGGTTGTGGTGCTGAAGGCTTGGGTCACTGAGACAAAGGAAACGTCCCTCTTGTCGAACCGTTCGACCAGCCTGGCGAAGTCTGTGAGTGCTCGTGTCAGTCGATCTATCTTGTAGACGACCACGACATCGACGAGACCCTTGTCGATATCTGCAAGAAGAGTCTGGAGGGCAGGGCGATCGAGATTGCCGCCCGAGAAGCCGCCATCGTCATAGAAGGTTGGTAGGATCGACCATCCCTCGCCGGCTTGGCTCATGACATAGGCTTCGCAGGCTTCTCTCTGGGCATTGAGAGAGTTATAGGCCTGATCGAGACCTTCCTCCGTCGACTTCCGCGTGTAGATGGCGCAGCGGACAAAGGAACTCATGATGCTGACCCATCAACCACCTGCGCTGGTCGAGCCTGTTCGGCTTCGAGCCCGAAGAAGCGCGGTCCTGACCATCTCGTGCCGGTGATGGCGCGGGCGACTTCCGAGAGGCTTCTATAGCGGACATCTAAATGTTCGAAGCCCTGATCAAGGACAAGTACACGGTGGACCTGTCCTCGCCATTCACGTGAAAGGATGGAGCCGGGTCGAAGTCCGAGCGCTGGCGATGGCGCGGTGGACTTGCCACGCGTGAGTGCTGTCTTCAGACGAGCGAGCTTTGAGGATGTATCGGCATCGAGATCACCGAATGCTGCGATCTGCAGCTTCCAGGCAAAGAGGCGAAGCAGGACGTCAGCCGACTGGATTGGAGGGGCCGGGCGAGGGAAGCGCTCCGCCCAGACTTTGCGCAGATCGGCGACGCCGAGTGAGCTCAGCGTCGCGATCTGTTGATCAAGGAGATCTGTTGCCGTGACAGATTGGGGCGAAGACTCTTCGGAGTCATCATCTGAACCAGCGCGGCGCTTTACCGCCGCTCTCTTTGCAATCCGAGTCATGGCAACCTCACGAGCCGATCCGGTAGGAGCGGACACCTTCTACCTTCTCGGAGGTCAGTTTGAGGCCGAGCTTCTTCTTGATCGTGCCTGACAACAATCCACGTACCGAGTGCGTCTGCCATCCGGTTGCTGTGCTAAGGTCATTGATGGTCGTTCCGCCAGGGCGCTTCAGCATCTGGATAACGGTGGCAAGCTTGCTTGATGTGGCGGGCGCTGCGCTGGAAGGTTTTGCGAACCGGGGTGCGGCGCGCTTCTTGGCGGCAGTTTTTGTTGAAGCGGCGTTCGGCATCGAACGCCCTTGATGTTGCGATGCGGTCTTCTTCGTGGGCTTCCGGGCTGGTGTTTTGTTGTTCTGCGTCTTCATGATTTGCCTCCTTCGGGCTTCGTTGGCGACCGTTCATGCCGTCACTGTCGGAAGCCCCGGGAGGCTAAAGGCGCTGCGGGGCGGTGGGTGTCGGGTGCTCGTCGGCGCCTGACACCCACAGCAACGCTCTGTTAGCGGAGGAAGTCGAGTGGAATGTGGGGAATGACCGCTTTGCGCCATGAGCAGACATTCAGATTAAAGGCTAAAAGCATTCCACACCCTTGATCACGCCGTAGGTGTATACTATCTCGACGGCACAGGGCCGCAGATGGGTTGGGCGGGATGGCAGGAGGGATGACGATGTCCGTCTCGCTTGCAAGCACAACACTCAATAAATCGGGCCCTTGGAACAAGGGAAAATTGGTTGGACAAAAGCGCCCGCTAACTCCAAAGCATGTTTGGTCCATCCGTGTTCGCCTCGAAATGGCTGATGACCGACGCGGACTTGCTTTATTCAATCTCGCCATTGACAGCAAGCTAAGAGCCTGCGATCTCGTCGCCCTAAAGGTGAATGATATATTCGTTGGAGAACAAGCACGTCAGCGCGCCACTGTTATTCAGAGAAAGACCGGGCGACCAGTTCAGTTTGAAATAACGGAAGCCACCCGCACCGCGCTTGAGGTTTGGCTTCGTGACATTTCTACGTCTCCTCTTAAATTTCTGTTTCCTTCTCGTGTCCACAGATTTCCGCATGTCTCAACTCGTCAATACGCGCGCATCGTTGATACTTGGATCACTTCAGTCGGCCTTGATCCATCTGCATACGGTACACACTCCATGCGTAGAACTAAGGTGGCTCAGATTTATCGCAAGACAGGAAATATGAGAGCGGTGCAGTTATTGCTGGGCCACACAAAGTTGGAGAGCACAGTCCGATATCTTGGTATAGAGGTTGATGACGCACTCAAGATTGCGGAGTCGATTGAATTGTAAGAACGTGGCGGGGAGCGCCAAACTTCACTTGTGGCCGCGCCACACTAGTAACAATGGCCGACGTTCCTTAGCGCTTGAAGAGGCGCAAAGCAGTCGTTCAAATTGGGCCTCTGTCCAACTAATGGAGTAAATCTGTTTTTGTTCACGCAAAGCTTATCTTGACGTCGCCAAGTCCCTGATCAAAGCGGCAGAGGATGTTGTCGCCAGCTTTGACCGGAAAGGCGCGCACAAATGAGCCGGTCAGGATGACGTGGCCTGGTTCGAAGGCGACGCCGAATTCGCCGAGTTTGTTGGCGAGCCATGCGACCGAGGTAACAGGATTGCCGAGGACCGCTGAGGCTTCGCCTTTTTGCTCTTCTTTGTCATTGCAAATGATCGAGCCCATGACGCGGCGAATATCGATCTGATCGAGACGGCGCGGGTTTGCGCCGAGCACAACAGCACCGCAAGCGGCAAGGTCGGCAACCGTGTCGATGAGGTTCATGCCCGGCGCGCGCGCCACGCGGAAATCGACAATCTCGATGGCGGGCACGACAAAGTCGGTGGCGCGGATCACATCCATCGGCAGGATGCCGGGACCTTGCAGGCGTTCCTTCATCACGAAGGCGATTTCAATTTCGATCATCGGATCGAAAAAGTGGGACGCAGGTATGGGTGTGTCTTCGGGAAAGAAGAGATCATCCGTCATGGCGCTGAAGTCGGGCTCTTTCGATCCGGACATTTCCTGCATGGCTTTTGATGTGAGGCCGACTTTGTAGCCTTTGATCCGGCGTCCGGCAGCGAACTGACGGGCGACAAACATCTCTTGTATGCGGTAGGAGTCTTCGACCTCGATACCGGGATAGGTTTTGGTGAGGAGGGGCAGGGGCTTTCGCGTTTCGTAAGCGCCAAAAAGATCATTGACGATTTTCTTGCGGGTTTTTTGATCAAGCATTTCTGCCTCCTGTTTTTTGTGCCTCACGCACGATTTGCAAATCGCTTCGTGTCGCCATCTGGAGAGCGGCGATATCGGTGGTGACGGAAATCATCTGAAAGCCCTGCTCGATGCGCAGAGGTGCCACTTTTGAATTGGAAAGAACGGCGGTCGCAATGTTTGCGTCTTTGGCGGCCTTGCTTACTTTCGCGATGGCAGCATCAAAGGCGGGCTTGCCGTCATTGTCGCCCGGCGGGAGGCCAAGCGCGATGGAGAGATCGAACGGGCCGACAAACAGCGCATCGACGCCCGGCACTTTTGCGATCTCTTCGACAGCGGCCAGAGCCTCTTTCGTTTCGATCATCGGGATGACAGCGACTCGAGAATTGGCTTCCATGAAATAGCCTTGCCCGTCGCGCAAGCCGACACGCACGGGGCCGAAGCTGCGTCGACCATGTGGCGGATAGAGACAAGCCTCGACGGCGCGTTGCGCGTCTTCAACGGTCTGGATCATGGGGATGACGACACCAAGCGCGCCTGCGTCGAGCACACGACCGATGATGCCCGGATCGTTCCACGGCACGCGCACGATAGGCACGGCGGATGTGAGGTCAATGGCGCGGATCATAGCGAGGGCGGTCTCGTAATCCATGCAGCCATGCTGCATGTCGATGAGGACCCAATCGAAGCCGCCGCGGGCAAGCGCCTCTGCACCAAGAGCGCCCGGCATCATGGCCCAGGCACCGAGCGTCACTTCGCCTTTGCTCCAGCGTGATTTCAGACTTTCCGTCATCGTGTTTTCTTCCCTGACGCCCGTTGCTTTGATGCGGGCCTGTCCAATAAATGACTGTCATCATAATTGATTAAAGTCAATAAATTGTCTGTCGGGGGAGGGGGTGAAAAGGTGTCAGGCCTTGCGCGACGTCTTTTTTGCGGACGAGGGGCGCGATGCTTTTGCTGGATCGATCAGACCTTCAACGCCGATGCTGAGTTTGGTGCGAAGCCTCTTGAGAAGGCGCGCTTTTGTGTTGGCACCGCTGATCCAACTCAAGAGGCTCAGATAATAGATTCCGAAAAGCGCTTCGGCGGCCATCAGGGGGTCAACGCCCGCACGAATATCTCCTGTCGCTTGACCGGATATGATGACGTCGCCGATGCCCTTGTAGATGCCGCGCATCAGGTGCGCGAGGTCATCGCTTGGTGTGACGCGTACCGAGACTTCCTTCAGCAGAGGTCTGGACAGTTCCTTATCCTGATCGTGATACTCGATCATCGAGTTGAAGATGAGCATGAGCTTGTCGATCAGAGAAGCGGAAGCAGGCAGGTGCCTGAAGGCATTTTGGGCCTCTTCAAGCATGTCGCCGCTGAAGACCATGACCAGCAGTTCCTCTTTAGATTTTGCGTAGAGAAACAGCGTGCCCGTTCCGATGTCGGCTTTTTCGGCAATTTCCTGAGTCGTTGTGTCGGCGAATCCTTTGCTGGCGAAAAGCTCTTTCGCGGCAGCAATAATCCGGTCGCGTTTTTCCTGTTTGTTGCGTTCGCGACGACCGGTTTCCGGCGTGGCTTCAACGCGCGAATTCTTCGTTTGTCTGCTTGCGGGCTTTTTCGCCAAATTCTTCGCCACGAATTGTTTCTTTCTCGAAAATAAAGAAGCACCAACAAATCAATGCGTTAGTGGACCTAATGTCCAACGACTACCGCGCCAAGTCCAGCCTTGCGGCATTGGCCGCTTGACAGTCTGCACTTTGACAATAAACTGAGTACAGTCACTATTGAGGCCAATCATAAAAATAAGTCTCAACGAGGTCCAGCCGCAGCGCGCATGTCGTGCCCGACAACGGACCGGCTTAAAAACGGAGGGAACGCGAGATGGCTGCACGTACGGGTGAGCAATTTCTAAAAGGTCTGGTTGATGGTCGCGAGGTCTGGGTCGGCAACGAAAAAGTGTCCGATGTCACCGAGCACCCGGCCTTTGCAGGTGCGGCGCGCGGTCTCGCCGCCACATTCGATTTGCAGCATGAGTTTGCCGACGATTGCCTGATGGCTGATCCGGAAACCGGCGAGCAGATCAATGTCAGCCACATGATCCCGCGCTCCAAAAAAGACCTGAAGACGCGTCACAAGGGCTTGCAGCGGACAGCCGAATATACGGTTGGCGTCATGGGCCGCTCGCCTGACTACATGAATGTGACCTATGCAGGCTTTGCCGGACGTTCCGATGAGTGGAGCGCAAACGGCAACGAAGAGGGCGGCGAAAACCTTGTCAAATATCAAAAGTTCTTGCGTCGCGATGATATTTCCCTGACCCACACCATCATTCAACCGACGATCGACAAGGCTGAGGGCGATGCGCCCAAGCCCGGCAACAAAGTGTCATTGCGCAAAGTGGGCGAAACCGAGCATGGCATTATCGTGCGCGGCGCGCGCATTCTGGCGACCCTCGCGCCCTTTGCCGATGAAATCGCGGTTTATCCCGGCGCACCGCTGCTACCCGGCACCGATGATTATGCGCTGGCTTTTTGCATTCCGATGAATACGCCCGGCCTCAAATTTATCTGCCGCGACAGCTGCGCCGGCTCGCGCAATGCATTTGATCACCCGCTGTCTTCGCGTTTTGATGAGCAAGACGCCTATGTGATTTTCGACGACGTCGAAGTGCCGTGGGACCGGCTGCACATCAACTGCAATATGGAAGTCTATAATCAGGTCATGCGCACAGGTTGGTTCCCCAACATCATGCAGCAGACGATGATCCGGGCTCAGACCAAGCTTGAATTTGCTTGGGGCATGGCCGCGCGCATGGCTGAATCGATCAATGCGGTGCAGCCGATCAACGCGCAAATGCTCGGCGAAATCTGGACCTTTGCCGAACTCGCCCGTTCGACCATTCAAACTGCCGAAGACAATGCGCATGAGCATGGCAACGGGGTGTGGTTTCCTCAAGGCGCACCGCTCGTCGCGCTGCGTGCCTCACTGCCGCATTGGTTTCCGCGCGTGAACGAAATCGTTCGCCTGATCGGCTCGCATAATCTGCTGGCCGCTCCGACAGCCGCTCAATTCGCAGATCCCAAACTGCGGCCCCTAATTGAAGAGTTCATGCATGGCGCAGGCGACGTGAGTGCTGAAGACCGCGCCCGCATTTTCCGCCTCGCGTGGGACTTCTCCGGCAGCGCGCTGGCCAGCCGCAATGAGCAATATGAACGCTTCTATCTGGCGTCCGGTGCGCGCAACCAACAGCTCGCGCACATGATGGGCGACCGCACACGGGCAGACCGTCTTGTTAATCGCTTTATGACGGAACCATACGGCGAAGCAGATACCTCCAATGGTGCTTCGAAGAAGAACAAAAAAGTGGGGCAGGCAGCATGAGCACGAACACCGTCAAAGTCGCAGGGGTCGATATCTCGACCGATCATTTCATCGGCGGTAAGCGTGTGGCTTCTGCCAATCGCTTCGCAAATATTTCGCCGGTTGACGGGTCACATCTGGCTGATGTGTCGGCAGGCGGCAAGGTGGAAACCAACGCGGCTGTTGAGGCGGCGCGCAAAGCCTTTCCGGCTTGGGCGGCACTCGGCCCCAAGGGACGCCTCCCGATCCTGAAGAAATTTGCGGAAGGCATTCTGGCGCGGACCAATGAACTGGCGGCGGTTGAAACGATGGACAATGGCTCACTCCTCATGGGCAATGTCCATCGTGTCATCCCGCGCGCTGCTCACAACATCGACTTCTTTGCTGAATGGGCCACCACCCTCGACGGGCACACAATCGATTCACCGGAGGTCGTCAATCACATCAAGTATGATCCCGCGGGCGTTGCCGTGCTTATCACCCCGTGGAATGCGCCTTTCATGCTGACCACATGGAAAGTCGGACCGGCACTGGCGGCAGGAAATACCATTGTCATCAAGCCGCCGGAATGGGCCCCGCTGACTTGCTCGCTCATGGCTGATATTGCCAAGGCAGCAGGCGTGCCGGATGGTGTGCTCAATGTGGTGCAAGGCATTGGCGAGGAAGCCGGCGATGCGCTCGTCAATCACCCAGACGTTGATCGCATCAGCTTTACGGGTTCGACCGACACGGCCAAAATTATCGGTCAGGCGGCGGCGCGGTCTATCACGCCGATGAGTTCAGAGCTGGGAGGCAAGTCGCCTTTCATTGTTTGCGCTGACGCTGATCTTGACGCCGCTGCGCAGACGGTGGCCGGTCAATATATGAATGCTGGACAGGTTTGCCTCGCGGGCACGCGCATCATGGTGGAAAAAAAGATCGAGGAACAATTCCTCGAAAAAGTGCGCAGCGCATCGAGCCACATGATTGTCGGTGACCCTCGCGACAAGGACACCCGCGTCGGGCCGCTGATCCACAAGGAGCATTTCGAGCGCGTTGCCGGTTTTGTCGAGCGCGCAAAGGCGGACGGTGCCGTTCCGGTCTGGGGTGGCGGGCGGTCGAATTTTGGTGATCTCTATTTCGAGCCGACGCTCTTTGCGGATGTGAACCCGACACTTGAAATCTCGCAGCGCGAAGTCTTCGGCCCCGTGCTCACCTGGCAGAGTTTCAGCAGCGATGATGAAGTCATCACACTGGCCAACAATACGGAGTACGGACTTGCGGGCACCTTGTTCAGCCGCAACGAAAAGCGGGCGATGGACATTGCCTCGCAGGTGACGGCCGGAACGCTGTGGGTCAATTGCTTCTTTGTCCGTGATCTGGCGGCACCTTTCGGTGGTTCGAAAGATTCCGGCATCGGTCGTGAAGGCGGCAGCTGGAGCTTCGATTTCTATTCCGACATAAAAAATATTTCGGTCCGCAAAGGATCGTTCGCCTGAGGCGTTAGCCGATGGTGAAAAGGGGAGAGAACAAAATGGTGCAGGTAACAGAGCTTGGCTATATGGGGCTTGGCGTTAAGAGCTTGGACGCGTGGAAGGACTACGCGGCCAAGATACTGGGTCTTGAAGTTGTCGACGAAGGCGAGCCCGGCCGTTGCTATCTGCGGATGGACAACTGGCATCACCGTTTCATTCTTGATGAAGACGGTGCGGACGATCTGAACTATCTCGGTTTTCGCGTTGCCGGTCTTGTCGAGTTTCGTGAGATGCACAAGCACCTCAAAGACAATGGCATCGAAGTGCATATTGGCTCGGAAGCGGAAGCGGCAGAGCGTCGCGTGCTTGAAGTGATGAAGCTGAAGGACTCGAGCGGCTTTCCGATCGAGATTTTTCACGGGCCGCAGGTGCAGGCCGACAAGCCGTTTTATCCCGGTCGCCGCATGCATGGAAAATTCAAAACCGGCGATGGCGGACTTGGTCATCTGATCCAGAAGGAAACGGTCGGCTTCGATAAGACCCACGCGTTCTATAGCCTTCTCGGCATGCGTGGCGGCATCGAATATCGCATCCCGTTTCCCGGTGCACCTAAGCCGTTTGATCTGATGTTCATGCATTGTAATACACGTGACCACACAGTGGCTTTCGGCCCGCCCGGCGACAAGCGTATCAACCATCTGATGTTTGAAGTCGAGAACTTCGATGATGTTGGTCTTGCCTATGAAATCGTGCGGCAAGCGGGATTTGCGATCACTATGATGCCGGGGCGTCATGCGAACGATCATATGTATTCGTTCTACTTCATGAACCCGTCAGGCTGGATGTGCGAAATCGGCTGGGGCGCACGCGAAGCGACGCATCAGTCGGAATATTACCAGCGCGACACTTACGGGCATGAACCAAATCAAGAAGTGATGAAGGGCGGCTTGATGGAGGTCTGAGCAGACCCGTCGAGACTTTGAGCATTGCCATCAAGAAATTAAAGGGAGAGAGACATGTCTGTACTGACAGGACCACGTGAAGAATGGCGTCGCATTTTCCATCAGGGAACACCCCAATGGGTGCAAGTCGAGGGCGACGAGCTGCGTCTGCCTGATGGTCGTCGTCTTGCTGAGAAAAACGCGACCTATATGGCACCTTGCGAGCCCAGCAAGATCATTTGCATCCATCTGAACTATGACTCGCGCCGCGTCGAGTTCCACGCGCCCGAGCTTGTCACGCCGACGTATTTTCAAAAGCCGTTGACGACGCTCAATGCGCATCGTGGTTTCGTCAGCCGTCCGGCTGATTGCCAGTATCTCAACTATGAAGGCGAGATCGCCGCCATCGTCGGCAAGCCCATGCGCAACGTCGCGCGCGAAGATGTTTGGGATCATCTGGCTGGCTTTGCGCCCGCCAATGACGTTGGCGCGCAGGACTTCCGTGACACTGATGCAGGCTCGATGCTGCGCGTGAAGGGCATGGACGGCTTCTGCCCGATTGGGCCCGGCATCGTCCGTGGTGTTGATATTCGTGAGCAGTCTGTGCGCACTTATATCAACGGCAAGGCTGTGCAGGACGGACCTGTCAGCGATATGAATTTCCCGATCGACTACATCTTCGCTGACCTTTCACGCCATATCACATTTCTGCCGGGCGACGTTGTGCTGACCGGCACACCCGCCAACTCGCGTCCCATGAATATCGGCGACGTCGTTGAAGTGGAAGTGACCGGCGTCGGCCGCCTGACAAATACAGTGCAGGAAATTCCGGCTCCCGCGCACAAGGTTGGCCATGAACCTACTGACACTGAAACCGTGCGCCGCGTCGCTCTCGGTCAGTTTCCGCCGCGCGGCAACGCTGCTCAGTAATGGTTGGGCGATCAATACGTGCCGTTTGATCAGATGGCATGTGTTGATCGCCTCCGTTCTGCTCGTCAGACGAAATCGAGAATATTGAGGAGCAGGAGAATAAGATGCCCCGGTCTGCGACATATACGAACCTCCTTGATGCCGATATTTTCTCGACGGAAAGAGGTGCGCCGCATGATCTTTTCGATATGTGGCGTGAGACCGATCCTGTTCACTGGAATCCTGTGATCCCGACTTATGTCGCGACGCAGCCGGACTCGTCGATGACAAAAGGATTTTGGGTTCTCACCCGATATCAGGATGTGTTTGATGTTTCGCGCGATCAGGAGAGATTTAGCTCTTACGAAGACGGCTTCGTCATTTGGGATCCGGGTCAGGAAGAGCTAGCCCGACAGCGCGCCAATATGATGGGTATGCTGCCTGCTGATCACAGCAAGACCAAGCAGGTGGTGCTTCCGGCATTTGCGCCCAAGGCATTGAATACGCTCGGACCGCAGATCGATAAGCTGGCGCAGGAGATTGTGGACGAAATTGTCGGGCGGGGCGCGTGCGAGTTCGTGTTCGATGTTGCTTCGAAACTGCCGGTCTATACGTTTTGCGAACTTATGGGCATTCCCGAGGAGATGAGGTCCAGAGTTGTGGATTTGGGCAATGCCATGGCAGACGTGGAAACGCCCAGACCGCTCACATTCAATCCGACCCTGGAACTTTTTGCGATCTCGGAGAGGGTCTGCGAGCAGAAGCGTCAACATCCAGATGAATCACTTCTGAGCACGCTTGTGCACGATAAGACCGCAAATCTGGATCATATGAATATCAATTTGCTTTTTCTTGTCTTTGCGATTGCCGGTCATGAGACGACACGGAGCACCGCAGCGCATTTTATGTATCTGATGAAGAGCTATCCCGAGCAATATCAGTTGTTGCTGAGTGACATCGACAAACATCTGGAAAACGCGATCGAGGAAGTTCTGCGTTATACGTCAACGACAACCAACTTCGCGCGAACCGCAACTGTTGATACTGAAATCGGCGGGCAGCATGTGAAGAAGGGCGACAAAATTTATTTGTCCTATGCCGCCGCAAACAGAGACCCGGCGGTGTTTGACGAACCGCGTGTCTTCGACATCACACGAAGCAACGCACGCAAGCATCTTGCATTCGGCACGGGTCCCCATGTCTGCATTGGAGCGCGTCTGGCCAGAATGGAACTCAATGCTCTCTTGAGGCAGGTCGTGACCCGCATCCCCGATTTCCAAATAGCAAGCGAGCCTCAGTGGCTTCGCTCAATCTGGTTTAACGCGATAACTCAGCTCCCGATTACGTTTACGCCCGCATAGGCGACTGCATAACGGAGGAGCGTTGGCATACCTTCCGGTGGCAAGGCGGAGATATGTTGGATGAGCTACCATTGTGCGCCTGTGGCGCTTGTGCGGGAGCTCAAAAACTCTTGCTGGGTGGGTGCATCAAGCCCGCTCTTGGCGCAAAGCGGACGTCAACCGGAGTCCGATAATATGTAGTATGGGCCAAAGTGAATTGTTGGGCTCTTAGCTGATGCACCAGTGCTTTTTCCAAGTGTTCGGCGTGAAGGCTTATGAGGCAGAATTGAGGTTTAAAGAAGGGGGATTTGGTGTCGTCGCAGCAACGCCGATCACTCGAATTCCCAGCTATCTGTCGAGTTTTTCTAGGGCGTGAACTCATAAACGCGCGCGGACTGCACGACAAAGTCTACTGTGCTCCCAATAGACACTAAACCTTTTGTGGCGTAACGAACGACGCGAAGTGCTAATTGTGTCAAATTATGCGTCTGTCAGTCCGAAATGATCGACGCTAATCGTTGGTCTCCTTCGATTTACACGAAAGAGAAACCAGAATGATGAGACGAAAGATCATTATTGCCTGTGCACTCGTTGTTGCAGCAATTGCTGTCTTGACCATCTGGACATTGGGCCCGACCAATGGCGTTGTTTTCCACGGCAGTAGCATGACCGAGAAGTCTGCCAAGTCGAAAGAGTGCGATGAAGCCAAAGCTGCATTTTCATTGTTTCGGGGCGGCATAAAAGTCGATTGCGACCAGTCTTACCTCTATGTCGCGACCGATACTGGTTTGCCGATCGCTCTGCCGGGACAAGCCGAACCCAAACTCATGGTCGGTATCAAGAATTTCATATTGCGCGTGCCTGTTCCATTTGCTTTCAATTGGAAATTACCGCTGCACCCAAAACTGAATGACCAGCCAACACCTGCTGCTTCGACCGGTCCGATTGGTGTGGCAATTGACGGTGTGCCGATCTTCCTGTGGGACAAGCGGCCCGATTCTACCGACCTGCCGGGCTACTACGACTCAAAGTATGACACGGTAGTCCAAGACGAATTAGATCATTGCGGCGGTCATGCCGGGCAGGGCGAGGATTACCACTATCATTATGCTCCGGTTTGTCTCGTGGACATCCATCATCTTGACCGACCCATTGGCTATGGTATCGATGGAATTCCGATTTACTTTGGCACCGGTGGAACGGCTTTCTTTGGCTATGGAAAGCTAAACGCAATCAACAACCTGCCGGGCAAGCTTGATGACTGCAACGGTTTCAAAAAAGCCGACGGCACCTATGCTTATTATACGACCAAGGAGCAGCCTTACACTCTGGGTTGTAACCTTGGCTATGCGGATCCGGCGCTCCAAATCAACGTGCCTCCGTTTCGCAATCAAGGCACAGCCCAACCGGGCGGGGGCGTCATCGGCGAAGCCTCGCGCACATTGATCACTGATTTCTACACCGACGCCGCAGGTTGGCGACACGTCGAGTATGCGGCCCTGAATGGCCAAGGCACCAGTGCAATTCTTTACAGAGCTGCGAGCGGCAATGATTGCTGGGAATTCGATTACCGAACCGATCGCAACGTCAAAGGGGTTCTCGAGACCTACTGCCGTGGCCCGCAGTAAGATCGTCTGGTAACGCGACTGCGTTCCGCCGGCTTTCTGCTGTTAGCCCAGCTGGACAATAGTGCTGCGGAATCGCAGGAGCGCGATCAAGAAATAGATCGCGCCGATGACGGCCAATATCGCCAAATAGGGCCAGATGATCTCGAAACCTGCCGAGCGGAAGAGGATGGCTTGCGCTAGGTTCACGAAATGCGGGGCTGGTGTCAGGTTCATCAGAAATTGCAGCCAAGTCGGCATGGTTTCCAAAGGTGTGGAGCCGCCGGACAGAAGCTCGAAGATGATGAGGATCGGCATGGCGAGCAGGCCGAACTGAGGCATCGAGTTCGAAAAGGTGGCCAGCAATATGCCCAGCGCAGTGACCGAGAATTCGTAGAGAACGGCGGCGGCCATGAACAGAAGCAACGAACCGCCCAGCGGCACCCCCAATAGAAGATGCACGACAAAGATCAGGGACAGTAGGACAGCCACCAGAATGACGAGGCCGTTTGCCCAGATTTTTGCCATCATGATCTCAAAGGGCGTCACTGGCATGACCAGCAAATGTTCCACTGTGCCGCGCTCGCGCTCGCGGATGAAGGCGGCACCGGTGAGGATGACCGACAGAATGGTCACATTGTTGACGACCTGCATGATCGCCATGAACCAGTAGGATGTGCCATTGGAATTGAATTTTGTCCGGATGATGAGATCGATTGGAATTTCCACCGTCGTCGAGTGGCCCAGAAGATAGTGTTCCACTTCATTGGAAATGATCGACGCAAGATAAGTCGCGCCACTGCCGGCCTGCGCAATGGCGGTGGCATCCACATTCAACTGGATGGTCGGTTGGCGGTTGGACAGCAGGTCCTTTTCGAATGACGGCGGAATGTCGATCACGAAGACATAGCGTCCGGCATTCATGCCCTCGTCGATCTCGTCAGCGCCGATCTCGACTACGGATTTGAAATAGGGCTCCAGAATGGCGTCAGCGATGGAGCGTGAGAGCGTTGATCGATCCTCGTCGACAATGGCGACGGATGCATCCGCGACATCAAAGCTCATGCCTTTTGATACCGCGTAAACGGCATAGGTAAAGGCATAGATGATCATGAAGACCAGCACGGGGTCTGTTTTGAGACTGCGGAGCTCTTTGACGCCGAGGTAGAGAATGTTCTGCCATCGTTGCAACATCTTATTTTTCCTGCTTGCGAAGGGCGATGGCGGCGAGAAGCGTGAAGGCAATAAAGAAAAGGGCCAGCACCAGAAGATTGGGCCAGAGATCGGTAAAGCCAAGGCCTTTTGTAAAGACACCGATGCTTATGGGCTGGAACCATGCCGCCGGAAAGGCAAGGCCAAGTATGCGTCCGCCTGTGCTCAGTGATGACACAGGCACGAGCAGGCCGGAGAAATTGACAGAGGGCAGCAGGGACAGGATGACAGTTGCAAAAAGCGCTGCAATCTGGGTGTTGGTGAAAGAGGAGACCAGAAGACCAAAGCTCGTGGTCGCGAGAATATAGAGCAGGGCACCGAGCGCCAGTGTCAGGAATGATCCCTTGATCGACAAGCCGAAAACGAAGATCGCGAGCAACAAGAGAATGATGAAACTCGCATAGGCAGTTGCCAGATAGGGTGTCTGCTTGCCGAGCAGAAATTCCAGCTTGGTGACAGGCGTGGCGCGGAAATTGGCGATCGTCCCAGTTTCCTTTTCCCGCACAACGCCGACAGCTGTCATCATGGCCGGGATCAGGACGAGCATAAGCATGATTACACCGGGCACGATGGCAAAAACGCTCTTGAATGCCTGATTGTATCTGAATCGCAATTCTATATCGACGGGGCTGAGGCTTATCGTCTTGCCGGTTACCTGTCTGACTTCATCTATCAGGTAGGCTTGGGCAATGCCGCTGACATAGCCGCGCGCCGTGTCGGCCCGGAATGTCATGGCACCATCCAGCCAGACCGACACTTCTGGATTGCGTCCTTGCAGGAGTTCGCGACCGAAATTTGGTGGTATTTCGATGGCGACTTTCAACTCGCCATTTTTCATCCGCTCTTCAAGTTCGTCTTGTGAGGTGATCGGCACTTTCTGCTCGAAGTAGCGCGATCCAGCAAAGCTTTCGAGCAACGCGCGACTTTCGTGCGACTGATCCTGATCGTAAACAGCGTAGGAAATATTCTCGACATCAAAGGAAATGCCATAGCCGAAAGCGATCATCAGGATGATGGGGCCGATCAGCGCGAAAGCGAGGCGAATGGGATCGCGAATGAGTTCCATGGACTCGCGCCGCGCATAGGCCCAATAGCGAAGCGGATCGTATCGATGGCGTTTCTTAAAGGTTTGCGGCGAGGCTTCCGCTGGCATTTCGCGAAGCGCTTCCATGGTGTCGGAACCGCTTCGCGACGCTTGTTCCGACTGGCCGAGTTCTTCCTTGAGGAATGAAATGAATGCGTCCTCGAGATTTTCCTTGTGGCGTGATTGCGCAAGTTCTGCTGGCGTACCGACGGCGAGGACGCGGCCAGCGTGCATCAGAGAAACGCGATCACAGCGTTCGGCCTCGTTCATGAAATGGGTGGACAGAAAGATGGTGACGCCATCGCGCCGTGAAAGCTCGATCAGATAACGCCAGAAAACATCACGTGCGATGGGGTCCACGCCGGAGGTCGGTTCGTCGAGGATCAGGACTTCGGGCTTGTGGAGAATGGCGACAGCGAGCTGGAGGCGCTGTTTGATGCCGAGTGGCAGATCGTCGGGGCGTTCCTCGGAAATTTTTTCGAGTTCGAAATGTTCGGCCACTTCGTCAATGCGCGCCTGCGCGCTTTCGGGCGGTAGGCGAAAAAGTTTAGCATGGAGTTCGAGGTTCTGCCGCACCGTGAGTTCGGCATAGAGCGAAAAGGATTGCGACATATAACCGACGCGGCGACGGGTCTCCATGTCGCGCGCATTGAGGGGTTCGCCAAATAGCAGCGCTTCACCCTCGCTGGCAGGAAGCAACCCCGTCATCATTTTCATCGTGGTGGTCTTGCCGCAGCCGTTTGATCCGATGAAGCCGAAAATCTCGCCGCGTTCGACAGAGAAGCTGGCGTGATCGACGGCAATGAAATCGCCAAAGCGCCGCGTCAGGCCGCGTGCCTCGATGGCAGGCACATCGCCGTCCGGCTGGCGCGGCGGGACAGTGATCGGTTCGCTTTGCGTGCGAAGCTCTTCGGGCAGGAGGCTGATAAAGGCTTCTTCAAGTGTCGATTTGCCGGTTTGTGATTTGAACTCGGCGGGCGACCCTGAACCGATGATGCGACCATCGTTGATGGCGGCAAGCCAATCGAAATTGCCCGCCTCTTCCATATAGGCGGTCGCGACAAGGACGCTCATGCCGGGACGTCGCTGACGCATATGGCCGATGAGTTCCCAGAATTGTCGGCGTGACAATGGATCAACGCCGGTCGTGGGTTCATCCAGAATAAGAAGATCTGGATCATGGATCAGCGCGCAGCAAAGGGCGAGCTTCTGCTTCATGCCGCCTGACAGCTTGCCCGCCGGACGATCGGGAAACGGATCGAGCCCGGTGGCCTTCAGCAGTTCCTTGATACGTCTATCGCGTTCCGCCTTGCCCTGTCCGAAAAGCCGGGCGAAGAAATCGAGATTTTCAAAGACGCTCAAAGTAGGGTAGAGATTGCGCCCGAGGCCTTGCGGCATATAGGCGATGCGCCGATGGCAGATGCTGCGGTGCATGCGATCGCGCAGGTTGCCATCCAGCACTTCAATATCGCCGGTTTGAATTTCACGCACACCGGCAAGAAGCCCAAGCAATGTTGACTTGCCAACACCGTCAGGGCCGATCAACCCCGCAAGGCGGCCCGGTGGGATCTCGATCGAAATATTGTCGAGAGCCGTTACCTCGCCATATAGATGAGTGAGGCCTTCGACCTTGATGGCGAGGGGCGCACCGGCTGCGTCGGCGTTAGTTGCCGGCATTGCCGTTGATGTCGTTGCTGTTTGTAGCCGACGGAGCAGCGGGCAAGTTGACGACGAGATTATCCGGCCAATCAATGTCGCGTTTCACGCGCATATAGCCCACGCCACGCACGCCTGTTTTGACTCGGCTCTCCCAAAGGCTCAACAACTCGGGGTCGATCGTGAGCTTGACGCGGAACATGAGTTTTTCACGCTCGTCCTTTGTCTCCACGGTCTTGGGCGTGAACTGCGCGTTTTCGGCAACGAAAGTAACTTTGGCGGGGATCACATATTGGGGTACGGGATCGACGATGATGCGCGCGTCGTCGCCTATGGCAAGCATGCCCGCTTCGCTGGCGGGCAGGAAAACCGTCATATAGACATCCGTCAGATCGAGCAGCGTGACGACGGGTGTGCCTGCTGCCACGACTTCACCGGGCTGGATGAGCTTATATTGCACGCGACCGCTGCGCGGTGCGGTGAGCGTTGAATCATCCACAGCGGCTTCTACCCGTGTGATGGTGGCCTGCGCAGCGTCAATGCCTGCAATGGAGCGGCGCAATGTTGACTGAGCGGCTTCGACCATGGCATTGGCCGCGTTCATGTTGGCTCGCGACTTGTCGAGAAGTTGCGAGGTGGCAAATCCTTTTTTGTGCAACTGGCTGATGCGAGACAGTTCCTGTCGGGCGAGGAGCCGATCGGATTCGCGCGCGCTCAAGGCTGACTGTGCCTCGCCTTTGGCGCTTTGGGCGCTCGTCAATTGTGCTTGGGCTTCGCCAAGTTGGGCGAGAACATCGCGCGTGTCCATGCGGGCAACGACCTGACCGGCAGAAACAGTGGCACCTTCATCAACAAGTACGCTTTCGACGCGACCGGCGTATTTGGCCGCCACCTGAACCTGCTCGGCTTCGAGACGTCCATTTGTCATGGCAATACCGTCGGGTAGGCCCGGATGTGTCCATTGCCACCAGCCGAATATCGCCGCCCCTAAAAGGGCGAGGGCCAGTACGGCGTATACAGCATATTTTTTGAGCATCGAATTTGCCTCAAGTCTTATTGCAATTTGACGCCCGGATTATTCCGATCCTCATCCAGCCTTGGTGGGTTGGGCTGATGGTCAATCTTTGCCGAATGATTTCGACAGAATGCGGCTCGTTCTCAGACACTAAGCTACGGGGGTAGCCGCAACGAGGTGCTATTCGTCGCAGCGCGCAAGGGTGCCTGAGATTTTGCTCAAATTCATCGTCAATCGAGAGCTATGGTCATCTGACGTGGAAAATAGAATGAAATATGGCTTCATCACAAACTTGAACACTCGGCCAATTGTTTGGACTAGCATGAACTCATGACACAGATTTCTTATCGCACCCTAATCTCCTCCTTGGTCCTCTCGCTGACGATCGCCTCGACGGCGATGGCCGAAAGTGAGACGGCGGCTGTTCAACTCAAAACCGTCAATGATCGCAAGGCGGTCATTTCCACCGTCGAGCCGGTGCATGAGCTAGTCGCTCGCAGTCGCATCTCCGGTACGGTCAGCATCATCAACGTCAAGGAAGGCGACAAGGTGACGGCTGGTGACAAGATCGCCGTTGTTGCCGACGAAAAGCTCGCCCTGCAGATGCGTGCGGTGCAGGCGCGCATTGAGGCCCAACAAGCCGAACGCGCGCAGGCCAAAATTGAATTTGATCGGGCGACGGAGCTGCGGCGCACCGGTGTGGGCTCACAGGCAAAACTCGATCAGGCCAAGACGAGGCTCAATGTCGCAATGCGCAATCTGCAGGCATTGCAGTCGGATCAACAGGTCATTGAGCAACAATCCATCGAAGGGGCCGTGCTGGCGCCGAGCAACGGGCGCATCCTGACGGTGCCGCTTCATGAGGGCAGTGTGGTCATGGCGGGTGACAATGTCGCGATGATGGCGACAGACAATTATATCCTCCGGCTGCAACTACCGGAACGTCACGCACGCTTTCTCAAGAGTGGCGATGAAATTCTGGTGGGTGGTCGCGGTATGAAGGAGACGAACAATACCTCCGTGCGTCTCGGCAAGGTCGTAACCGTCTACCCGCAGATCGATCAGGGCCGCGTTATCGCCGACGTTTCAGTGGAGGGTCTTGGCGATTATTTCGTAGGCGAGCGCACACGCGTCTTTGTGGCAACTGGCAAACGTCAGGCATTGGTGCTGCCGGAGAAATTCGTCTTTCACCGTTTCGGCGTTTCTTACGTCAGACTGAAAACGGGTGAAGAGGTGGTCGTGCAGGTAGGACAACCTGTTGATGGCGGCATTGAAATATTGTCCGGTCTCAAGGTCGGCGACACAGCGGTGATGCCGTGAAACTTGGTATTTCCGGTGCGATCACACGCGCATTCATCTCGTCACCGCTGACGCCACTTATTCTGGTGGCGTCGCTGCTTGTCGGCATGCTGGCGCTGATCTCGCTCCCGCGCGAAGAAGAACCACAGATCAGTGTGCCCATGGTCGATGTCATGGTCAGCACCAAAGGCTATAAAGCTCCAGATGCGGTCGAACTTATCACCAAGCCACTTGAGGATATCGTCAAGGGTATCAACGGAGTTGAACACGTCTATTCCACGACGCAGGATGATAGCGTTCTGGTGACAGCACGTTTCCTTGTCGGTACCGATGAAGACACGGCACTGCTGCGCGTTCATGAGAAAATCCGCGCCAATATTCCAAGGCTTCCCTATGGCATCCCTGACCCTGTGATCGTCGGGCGAGGCATCAACGATGTTGCCATTGTCACGCTGACGCTTTCACCAAAGTTCGAGGGCGCAAGCCGTTGGGACGACAATGGTCTTCGTCAGATTGCCGATGAGCTGCAGCATGAATTGATGAAGGTCGATGATGTGGGGTTCACCTATATCGTTGGCGGCAGCCCCAACCAGATCCGCGTGGAGCCTGATCCTGAACGCCTCGCGCTTTATGGCATCACACTCAACCAGCTTGTTGACAAGCTGCAGAACGCCAATCGTTCGCTCGTGGTCGGGCGCGTCATGCAGGACAACAGAAGTTCGACCGTGGTCGCCGGCGAAACGCTGCAGGGCGTGCCCGACATCGGCTTGCTGCTTCTCACCGCACGCGACGGACGAACCGTCTATGTGAAGGATGTCGCAGATGTGAAGGTCGGCTCGGCAGAAACGGAGTCCCGCGCCTGGAACCTTGCCAAGGACGCCAAGGGCGGCCTCAATCGCCTGCCCGCGGTGACGGTCGCCTTCGCCAAACGCAAGGGCGCGAACGCTGTGGTCGTTGCCGAGCAATTGTTGACCCGGCTCCAAACGATTGAGGGGCGGTTGATCCCCAAAGACGTCGATGTGACTGTGACGCGCAACTATGGTTCGACCGCGACCGAAAAGGCCGATGAACTTCTCTTTCATCTGGCGCTGGCGACCATTTCCATTGTGGTGCTGATCACATGGGCCATTGGCTGGCGCGAGGGCGTGGTGGTGCTCGTTGTTATTCCGACAACCATTCTGCTGACGCTATTTGCCTCATGGTTAATGGGCTACACGATCAACCGCGTGAGCCTGTTTGCGTTGATCTTCTCCATCGGCATTCTGGTCGATGATGCCATCGTGATTGTGGAGAACATCATTCGCCATTGGCACATGCGAAAGACAAAAGATCTCCTCAGCGGCGCTATTGAGGCCGTGGCGGAGGTCGGAAATCCAACCATCATCGCAACGCTGACAATCATCGTGGCGCTGCTGCCGATGATGTTCGTGAGCGGCATGATGGGCCCCTATATGAGCCCGATCCCCGCCAATGCGTCCTTCGCGATGATCTTTTCGTTCTTCGTGGCCGTCATCATCACGCCTTGGCTGCTCTTCAAGATTGCGCGAAAACGTTTCGAAAGCGAACCACGCGAACCCGAAGAAAATGTGATCGAGCGCGCGCATCACGACGCAGGCGCATTGGCGCGCATTTATATCCGCATTGCGCGCCCGCTTCTGACGGGCCGCAAGCGCTCCAAGTGGTTCCTCATAATCGTCGGCGGGGCAACAGCAGCCGTATGCCTTCTTTTCGTTACCAAAAGTGTGACGGTGAAATTGCTGCCCTTCGACAACAAGTCCGAGCTGCAGGTCGTGCTCGACATGCCGGAGGGGACCACGCTTGAAACGACGCAACGGTTCCTGTTCGAGGCGGCGGACAAGCTCAAGGATCTGCCAGAGCTGACCTCGATCCAGCTCTATGCCGGCACGGCGGCGCCGTTCAACTTCAATGGTCTGGTGCGGCACTATTATTTGCGTAGCGGGCCACAGCAGGGCGACCTTCAGGTCAATTTTGTACCCAAAGGTGAACGCAGTCGGGAAAGCCATGAAATAGCATTGGAGGTGCGCGAGCGCCTTGCCACTCTGCCGAAGCCGGAGGGGACGGTTCTGCGAGTTGTCGAAATTCCGCCGGGGCCGCCTGTGATGGCGACGCTGCTGGCGGAAGTCTATGGACCAGATGAAGCAACAAGGCGAGCGGCCGCCCGCAAGATCGAAGCCGCCTTCCGCTCCGTTGATTTCATTCAGGATGTGGACGACACGTTTTACACGCCCGCTTCGCGCGACCGCTTCGTGATAGATCAGGACAATCTGGAATTCCACGGCGTGGAGCAGCAAGCTGTCTATGACACGATCGCCACAATCATCGGCGGCGCGGAGATCGGCTATTCGCAACGCGGACATGGGGCCAAGCCTTATGACATCGTCGTAAAGTTGCCGCGCAGCGCGCTCACGATGGACGAACGCATCCTGACGACACCGCTACCTGCTGGCGGCACAGCGCGCGTCGGCCGCAATGTCGAACTTGGTGACGTCGTGAGCGTCAAAAAGGAAGCGGGATCCTATTCTCTCTATCGGCGTGATGGACGAGCGGTGGAAATGGTGATGGCAGAAGTTGCAGGGCGCTATGAATCCCCTATCTACGGCATGTTCGCCGTGGAAGACGCTATCAAGAAGATGAACTGGGGAACGGCAGGGCCGCCGACTATCGCTTACCACGGACAGCCAGAAGACGAATCCCACGTCACCCTGCTCTGGGATGGCGAATGGGAAGTGACCTATGTCACCTTCCGCGATATGGGCGCAGCATTCGGCGTGGCGATACTCGGCATCTATCTGCTAGTGGTGGCGCAATTCGGATCATACAAGCTGCCGCTGGTGATCCTTATACCCGTGCCGCTGACATTGATCGGTATTATGTTGGGACACTGGATATTTGGCGCGCCATTCAGCGCCACCTCTATGATCGGGTTTATCGCGCTTGCTGGCATTATCGTGCGAAATTCGATCCTGCTGGTCGATTTCATCCGACACCGACAAGCAGAGGGTGACGGTTTGCGCGATGCGCTGCTTGAAGCAGGTGCTATCCGCTTCAAACCCATAGCGCTGACCGCCGCAGCCGCGATCATCGGCGCGGTCTTCATCATCACCGACCCGATCTTTCAAGGACTGGCGATTTCGCTCGTTTTCGGGCTTGCCTCTTCAACCGCTCTAACACTACTCGTCATTCCAGCTGTCTATATTTTTCTGCGAGACGACGGCAAGGACTTCGAACACATGTAAGAGAAAACCCGTCGCCTGAAATCAGGCGACGGGTTTATCTCGTTCGATCTTGCGTTTTTTGCCAGGCGCTCTTGATCGACAAACTGGTCCTGCAACTTCTAGGGTCGTAGAATGGTCCAACCTCGTTCGCTGAGTTCGAGCAGCGCTACTGCGCCTGAGGGTGTCCGTCGTCAGAACATTTGGCTCAACTCGTGGCGTAAGTTAGCGGAGCATTGGCCCATTTGTTGTCGAAATTGTGCCGACGTTTGCCAAACGGGCGCAAATGAAGTTTGCCTGTTATCTGGGAATAGTACCCTGTTCCCTCGCAAAACTTTCCCTGTTAATACAACAAGGGAATTTAGTTCTAAGCCTTTGAATTAGCGTTGATATTCCGAGCTACTGGGCACCTCAATTGCCGAATTTCGGAGATATTCCCTGTATTTTCCTTGTTAACAGGGAATATCAGGCTGAGCGGACCTCGTCCGAGACTGCCCACTGCACCAACCATACATTCCAACTTTGCTCTGCTAGACGCGGCATCCGGAATACTCCCCGGATAGCGGCCATTTTTGTGCGCAAAGTGGGGGTCTTCTGAGACGGAATGCGCCCCAATTGGGC
>TARA_R110002074_G_scaffold115905_4_pt1 | contig 23410 bp, 15 predicted proteins | sample TARA_R110002074 | Tara Oceans TARA_R110002074 (sample SAMEA4397215) | marine metagenome | biome: Polar Biome; feature: [MIX] marine epipelagic wind mixed layer (ENVO:01000061); material: water (ENVO:00002006), including particulate matter (ENVO:01000060) such as... | depth 10-100 m | reverse complement strand
ATATACACTAAGTGGCACGCTTGGGGCCATTTTCTATCTTTCTGAGGGAACCGTTGAGTTGAGTGGTACCGCAATGGTAGCCAAAGAGACGGCGGCAAATGTGGCCACAGCGAGTGCTTACACGATGATTAAGTCTCTGACCACCGCACAAGGCGGCAAAACCTCGAATCATTTTAAGCTTGTCTTTAAAGACCGCGCCATGGAGGCCTATAAAACGACAACAGTTAACTTTACCCGTGATAGCACTGCCTACATCCGTGAAGCGCTCAATGTGGATCCAATCACCACAAATGGCTCTCTTAACTCTAGTGCAAATACCCAAAAGTATTGGCTTGGTGAAACCTACGAAGAAAGCGTAAAATCAGTCTCTTCGGCCGGCACCGGCAAGCAATATGGTGTAATTATGTGTCTCTCATCCGGAAGCTCAGTAGCTTCTGCAGAAGGAAATCATAACATGCAGGCGGATTATCAGTACGCCAAATCTGGCTGGATTTTCTCGCAAGATCTAGACGGAGATAACACGACATTCGATGCATCCGATACATCTCGATGCGAAAGATTGTTTAGATTTTGTGCTACTGACGCCGGCGAACATATTCAAAAGCAAATCAAACTCTCAATTTCAAATATTACTTCCCCCTCATATGAGGGCGCCTATCCTACGTTTGACGTTGAAGTTCGCTCGATAGGAAGTCTCGACTCTAAACTATCCGTTAGTGGCCGCTTGGAGATTTTCATAGGTTGCAACTTGGACAGAAACTCTAACAAATTCATTGGAAAAGTTATTGGCGATAGGCATTATGCATACGATAAGTCAAATGAAGTGTTGGTGCGATATGGCGAGAATACGAACCGCTCAAGATTTATTCGTGTAGAAATGTATTCTGACGCAACTCCTGTTAATAAGGGCGCCGTACCGTTCGGATTCGAAGGTCCAATCAAGCCCAAGGGCTTCGCTGTGCTCAGCGGCTCCTCTAACTTTTACGATCGCCAATATGCAGCCAAGGCCACTCTTGTGACCGGCTCTGGAGTTCACGTTAATACGATTGTCCAACGCCCAACTAAATTTTCCTTCACACCCGCGCAGGGCGCCAACGGCGCCGATGGTATCCTATTCCATAACCCGTCCGGTTCTGGATACGTGTTCGACTTCACCGCATCGGTAGACTATCCGTCAACTCGGCTGCGCGCCAACCGCAAATCAACCGGCGATGTCCTTGAACAAACTAAGGGCGCCTATTTCGGCTTCACCGCACTTAAAGATGGAACATCTAATTTAGATCCCGGTGTTGTCGACATGCTACGCCCGATTCCGTTTGGATTGCAAGCAGATTCGTTCACGGTATCTGATGTGAGCGAAGTCTCTTACTACTTCACGCTCGATGATATTCGCGGTGACGCAAACAACACAACATATCAGTCTGGCTCTCGCAAGAGCGGCTACTCTGTAAGCGCATTGAGCAGTTCGTGGAAGAATACCATAGATATTGATGCTAAGCAGTTCTCTCTTCCTCTATACGGTGGATTTGACGGCCTTAGAATTAATGAGAAAGAGCCGTTCAATAACTCAGATCTTGCCGGCACAACTAAGGAAAGCTTTTATGCAAACTATACTCTTCGCACTGCCTTGAAGGTGGTTGAAGATGAAGAGGTTACTGAGGGCAACATTGTGATGATCCCTGGAATTACAGAGACAACGATCACAGACGAGGTTATCAATCTTGCTGAAAAGCGTCAAGATGTTCTTGGTATTATTGACATCGAAGGTGGCTATACTCCTGCGACAGAAAATGCTAACACTAGAATATCGCGCACTCCAAAGAGTGTAACGACTGCTGTTAGCAATATTAAGAGTCGCCAGTTGGATTCAAGCTTCGCATGTTGCTACTATCCCTGGGTGTACGTCAGTGACACCAGAACTGGCGCGACAGTTTATCTGCCGCCATCTGTTATCGGCCTAGGCGCCATGGGTCATTCTGATGCCAATTCTGATGGCGTCTGGTTTGCACCAGCCGGCTTCAATCGCGGCGGAATCAGTAGTGGAGAGATTAACCTTAAAGTCGGCGGCGTTACACAACAGCTAAACCGTGACGCACGAGATGATCTTTATGAAGTGGATATTAACCCAATCGCCAATTTCACGAACGAGGGAATTGTGGTATTCGGGCAAAAGACACTTCTGGCGGATCCGTCGGCACTTGACAGAATCAACGTTAGAAGAATGCTGATTTATGTCAAGAAAGAAGTCAGGCTGATCGCCAACAACATCTTATTCGAACAAAATGTCACAGATACTTGGAACAAATTTAAAGCCCAAACGTCAGCATTTTTGGATAGTGTCAAAACAAGATACGGCATTTCAGAATATCTAGTTAAGCTTGATAGCTCAACTACGACACCTGAACTAGTCGATCTAAACGTAATGTATGCCAAGGTATACATTAAGCCCGCCCGGGCAATCGAATATATTGCAATTGACTTTGTTATTACAAGAACAGATGCAGATTTTTCAACATACTAATACTTACTAAAAGAGGGAGAAAGTAAAAAATGTCTAATTTTTGGACAGACGAGCTAACAAACGAGCCAAAAAGAAATTATAGATTTAGGGTCACTATTGGTGGGATCACCGGTACAGATGAAGCCACGTCAGCAGTTGTGTGGTGGGCGAAAAAGGCCACAAAGCCTGCGTTTACTGTGGGGGAGACCACCCATAAGCTTCTTAATCACACTTTCCACTTCCCCTCTACTGTTACTTGGGAGACTGTTACAATCACCATGGTTGATCCAATCTCTCCAAGTTCGACCAACATTATGCTCAGCATGCTCAATGCGGCCGGCTATAAGTTGCCCTCGAGCGCTATCGCGACCAACCAAACTGTTTCGAAGAACCTAATGGGCGTTGCATTAGGGGAAGTACACATCATCCACATGGATGCTGATGGTAACGATCTTGAAACCTGGCTCCTTCATAACGCGTTCATCAAATCTGTAAAATTCTCAGATTTGGACTACGATTCGGAAGATCTATCTACTTGTGACCTTGAATTGCGTTATGACTGGGCGACGATGTCATCCGAAACCAGCGGAACAACCGGTACCGATGGCGAAGGTCCCGCGACCGCCGACGCCGAGTGGAAATGGGAAGCCACCTGAGAGTCCTTAAAGATTTTATAAAGACAACACGAGAGGTGAAATTTGTCAGTTAGAAACAACGAAAACAGAACAAAGTCTGTTTCGAGCGCATCATCTGCAGCGCCAATACAAGAAGCAGGAGGAGGCCTACTTTCCTTTGTTAATCCAACAGAATTAGTAGAACTTCCATCGAAAGGCCTATATTATCCAGATAACCACCCCTTACATGGTGTCGAATCTATTGAAATAAGGCAAATGACAACGAAAGAAGAAGAGATCTTAACCTCTCAGACACTTTTAAAGAAGGGCGTTGCTTTGGACCGCCTTTTACAAAGCTTGATGCTAGACAAAACCATCGAGCCAGGCACGCTCTTGGTTGGCGATAAGAACGCCATGCTTATTCAAGCAAGAAAGACCGGGTATGGCGCCGATTATAAAACACAAGTGTCATGCCCAAATTGCAATACTCTAGAAACATTAACTTATGATCTAAATGAATGCCAAATATATGATGGTGGTAATTCCGACGACACGCTTAAAGAACTTGGAGCAATGTCAACCGATCGACTCACATTCAGAGTCACACTTCCAATAACGAAAGTTGAAGCAGAAGTGAGGCTTATGTATGGTTATGACGAGATGGAGATAGTGAAAAGTCAAAAGAATAAGGTCCGCAATAAAGATCTTAATTCCGCAATAACTGATAACCTTAAAAGAGTTGTCGTGGCATTAAACGGAATTGAAGACAGAAACCAAATCGAGACGTTTTTGGAAAAAATGCCAGCCTCTGACGCTCGATTCTTAAGAAAAGCTGTAGCCCAGCTAACTCCAACAACAAAAATGCTTTTGGATTTCGACTGCTCATCTTGCAGCCATAACGATGAATTGGAGGTGCCAATTACGGCTACCTTTTTTTGGCCTGACCTCTAAATATATTGAACAGGTCTATGAACAATTCTTTTTCTTAAAATACCACGGAGGATGGAGCTTTATTGAATGCTATAACCTTCCTGTGGGCCTAAGAACGTGGTTTGTTAAGAGATTAATAAAACAGTTAAAAGATGAAAAAGAGCAAATGGACAACGCTTCCAAAAGATAGTATTTATTAAGACCGTAAGAAATTACGGTCTTTTTTATTGTGAACTAATTACTATATCGATATTCAAAAGAGGGTACTCCCGTGGCTGATGGCAACAACAACAATAATGCAGGCAATGCGGATGCTTTAAACGAGGGCACCGAGGCCGCAATAAAGCACGCTAAAGCGGTTAAAGAAGTTACAGATAAATACGGTGACTACGAAAAACAGCTCGAAGCGATTAAAGAAAAAGAAAAACAGCTCGCTGATTTAGAGGGGCAGACCTCCCGGAGCGCCAGAAAGAAGAGCCGCCGACTCAAAGCGGACATAGAGCAAATAAAGCAGGTGACCAGCGCCACCGAAGACCTCGCAGCTGCCAACAAAGAACTAACCGACACCTTTATTGACCAGTCCGCGGCAGTCGACACTCTAGCATCATCTCTTGGCCCACTTGGTAGCGTTGCTGTTTCAATATATGGCGAATTCGAGAAATTTAAGAAGCAACAAGAGAAGATCGCTGAGTTGGCAGAACGAGGTCTCGACACCACTGGCATGGAGGAATACGGTAGAAGCTTAAGAAATGTATCAATAGCCTCAAAGGCAATTGCCCCGATAGCCGGCCAGTTCGACAAAATTTTAGCAAAAACAATCGAACTGGCAACAGCCCAAATAGATGCGGAAAATAACCTTAAAAATCTTTATAATGGAGTCTCCGGAGCCGATGACACCACAAAAAGCTTTGTTACAACAATTACTGAGTTAGAGAACGTCACCACAGAAGCCGGCTTCGCAACAAAAGAGCTGGGAATTGAAACCGGAAAACTATATACAACCTTTGAGGCGTTGAGCAAACAATATACCCTCCTAAGAGGCCAAACGAAAGAATACCAGCAGGAATTAATTGCCGGCGCCGCCATACTTGAAAGAACAGGTGTGGCTATTGAAGATGTCGGCGCCGCAGCAAACACTCTAAACCGTATTTTCCCGGAGTACTCCAATCATGTGGCCACTACGAACAGCCAGCTCGTAGACCACATGCAGCTATCCGGCGATAACGCGAAGAAAACAATTAAATTCGCCCAAGCCCTTAATTCAATAGGCGTTGAGGCCGGCCGCGGCCCGGGCGAGCTTGTTGGCATATTTAATCAGCTTTCTCCTCAATTAATGAAAATAGGCAAAACCAGCGACGATCTTGTGGACACGATGTCCGACTTGGCATACGCGTCAAGGCAAAGCGGCATCGAGATCGGGCGCATTGTTGATTTCACTTCCCAATTTGATACGTTTGAGGGCGCTGCAGACAGAGTTGGTAAATTAAATGCTATTTTAGGCGGCGATTTCTTGAATGTTATGGATCTCATGGCTGCAGAAAATCCTGCTGAAAGAATGCAGATGGTTACCGCAGCAATCAATGAGCAAGGCAAAAGCTTCCAAGATCTCACTTATTATGAAAGACTTGCTTTGGCCGAAGCCGGAGGATTCAAGGATGTCGGCGAGCTAGCGTTAGCGATGTCAGGGAACTTCGACATAGCGAACAACAGCTTACATAAAACAACTGAAGAATATGCAGCTGCAGCCCTGCGCGCCAAAGAATATCAGACATTCCAACAACAGATTGAGGCGACAATGGTTGCATTAGCAAAACAAGAAGGGTTTTCCGCGGCTGTCACGACAGGCATTAATGCGTTTCTAAAGTTTATGACCTTTATGGCCGACAACGGCACGTTTGTGGTTAGTGTACTCGTGGCGCTAAAAGGCGCCCAACTTGGCCTCGCCGCCGCACAGCTGGCTTTGGCGCTTTCCGCCAAAGCGGCCAGTAAAGAAATGGGCGGTGGAAAAGGAGGCCTGTCACCGGGCCTTAAGGCCCTCGGCGGCGGCCTTGTTGGCGCAGTATTAGCGCTAGGATTTGTCATGTTTATGATGAGTTTTGCATCTAATTTGCTTGATGGAATTGGAAAATTTTCCATGGCCATACTTGCTATGGGCGTTGCTGCAAGGATAGGTGGTAAGCACATCAATAAGAACTTGGTTCTTGCGATGTTGGCCCTCGGCGCCGCCCTGGCAATGGCCCTGTATGGTATCGGCGCTGCTGCAGAAGGCATCGGATCCATGGCAGATTCAATCTCCAAACTCAACGCAGAGCAAGTAGGTGCGTTTAATAACGCGCTAATAGGCCTTGTAGGCACTTTGGCTCTCTTCACCACTGGTATTGTACTTCTGGGCATATTCGCTACTGGGCCGCAAATGCTGGGGATTTTAGGCGTTGCAGCAGCATTCTTCCTGATCGGCACTGCAATTGGTATTGCTGCAGCGGGCATGGGGCTGTTTGCCACCGGCGTCGCAGCAATGGTCGATTCTGTTGCTAATGGCATCGCAACTGTTGTCGATAGTATCGTGACCATGTCTGATAGCCTTGCTGCCGGCCCGGGCGGTGGTGCAATGCTGGGAATGGCCGCTGGTTTGTACGCCATGGCAGGTAGCCTGGTAGTGTTCGCCGCTGCCGCCGTGATCTTGACCCCGGCAATCATGTACCTCCAAGGCGCCATGGCCATCGGCAAGCTTCTTGGTGTTGCGCCAGAACAGGGCGATATTAAAGCGTTTAGCGCTATGGTTCAGGGACTATCCACGATCAGTCCGGACAACCTCACTAAAACTGTTGAGCAAGTTTCCAGGCTAAGAAACGAGATGAGTCAGATGATGGATTCTCCCGATATGGTAAAAGATTTTACAGATATGCTAGAAGTATTTGAAAGAGACATGAAAATAGCGTATAATATTGAAAACAAGCGCAAAGCGGATCAAAAAGCAGAGTTGACAATCACTTCACCAATCACGATTAAGGTTAGCGATGACGTTACCTTGATCGGGAAAATTGATGAAAGAGTATTAGCTAAGATGAATTTTACAAGATGAATTTTACAAGAAACCGATAATTAAGACAAGGGGGTATAATAAATGGCCGAAGAAAAAGAAAAGCCAAACACGACAGAGGATGCCACCGGCCCCTCTTCTGTGCTAGAAAAAATCTACACATATTATACAGGTGAACGCTTTAGCGCTGGAAACACCGGCCCCGGGGCCCTCACCGATAAAACAGATAACTTCGCAAAGAACTATTTTCTAGATTTCTATCACGTTGCGTCGAAAAATAACGTCCAGTTTATGGCTTATCTAACAGATTATAACGAAACTTATGATGTTAACACAGATAGTGTTGCAGTATACGGCCGCGCAGATCCAATTCAGACTTATCAAAATACTCAGCGAAACATATCGGTTACCTGGGTAATCCCAGCCAGAGGCGCCAATGAGGCAATCCACAATGTCAATCGATTGTCTACTTTAATTAAATTTCTGTATCCAGCTTACAAGCCAATAGACCACGGCACATCGGATACTGACGACAACGACGCCACTCCGCCAGTTCAACAAAATTATTTTAGTTCAGCTACCACTCTTTCAAAACCTCCCCTTATTCGATTAAAATATGCCAACATCATATCTAATAATATTACGTCTCAGAGTAGGTATGCCAAAAATTCAGGCCTTTTGGGCTTTATTACCTCTTTAAATCACTCCTACGATATGGAATCTGGCGGTTTTACTATGGAGGGCGCCCACGGCTCCGCCTATATTTTGCCAAAAACAATAACGGTTACTATCACCTTTAAGCCGATTCACGAACACCCTATTGGATGGGCTAGCGACGACAATAAATGGATCGGCACTGATACAGTGAAACACAAAATTTATGAGCCGGATCAGGGCCCAGCAGATCTGAAAGTGAATGAATCCGAACTCCCCACTTTCCCATTTGGCATCGGAACGGCGTTGTTGGGACTTGGCTCCCCAGTTATCGAAACATCTGCTCCCGCTGCACCGCCCTCCACCGACCCACCAGCAGATAACGATGAAAACGCCATCGCCGGCGAGCCGACCATCAAAGAATAAATTATGTCAAGATATAGCCCATCAGATCTGTCAGCCTTATCATCAAACGATGAGAGGTACGACTATCTTTTCGAGAACAGAGATGCCAAAATAGTATATATGCTTGCCATGGCACAAATGAGTGCTTTGTCGGACAAAGATAGAAAATCTTTGAACACAAGAAGATATACGTGGAGATCTGGAGACCAATACTGGAAAGTTGCCCAGAAATTTTATGGAGATGAGAGGCTTTGGTTTATTATCGCATACTTTAACAAAGCACCCACCGACTTCCATATGCAGGCCGGCCGAGACATACTGGTACCGGTAAGTCCGCAGCTTGTTTTAGAAAGGCTGGGGATGTAAGATGGCTGATCCATCCTCCACTGGACCGCCCCCCGCGCCCGCCGCTGCCGCGCCAACACCGCCAACGCTGGCGGAACTCCCTGAAGCCTTGATAGCGGAGATCACCGAGGCAATGGCAGCTGGCGACAGCTTGCAGCCTACAGTCGCGGAAAAATCCTACGGCGTGGAGGGCACGACGTCACTCCTAACACAGCTGAAATTCCCCACCGCGACGGTTGATCAAGCACGTCTCAACCCGTACTCGACAGCGAAATACGTTGGAATATTCCCTGACGGTAACATCGCTTTTCTCTCGGACCTCCCAGCGTCCGAGACCGACAAGATCTATGCAATCGATCTCGCCCAAGCTGCCAAAGGCGTCATTGACAGCAAAATTGGGAACACTGTGTCTGTTTATGCCGAAGCTGTGAAAGACCCTGCATACGCCACCACCCCGGAGGCAGTCTTTACTAGACTCAAGTTCCATTTAGACGCAGCGTACTCAACCACCTCAGAATCACTTTGGGAGAACGTAAAAGCCCAACTTGATGACGCCCTCAAGAGTACCGCTGACAAAGAAACGCTGGCCAGCGCGGACTTGCCGGCACCAGAAGACATCGGCAACTACGACAGCTGGCTGTCGTCCGGAAACCAGGGCGATTTCAAAGATGCTGCCGAAAAATCGGCCGAGTCCACGGTGGATAGCTACTTTGCAGTACCAGCCGACGGATCCGCCAGCGCAGTGAAATTAAAAGAAGATCAGAGAGATCTGGTAGTGAGTTTCTTATCAGAGGCCTATCAGATAATAACATTATACCAACAGAAAGTTTTTAAAGACCTAGGCTTTGCTTTAACTTACGGCCGCTCTACCACATGGACAAAGGGCCTCTCAGATATCCGGATAGAGCGCCACAATGCTTATGCCAACGCTACCGCCGGCGGCGAACTGAAGGCCGGCCTCCTCACGGCGTTCGATGACGCCGGCAGTGGTATCGCCGCATGTATTGGACCCCTAGGCTGGGTAAACGCTAGCGAACTGGGGGTTGGCTTTTCCAGTGATACCTTAATGGATTTAATTAGGAAAGGCTCCACGTCTAAGGCGCCCGCACCCACCCCGGACAAACCCGCCCCGCCGCTCGAGGAAGAAATCATTCGAGCCGCCATCAGCGCAAAGGCTGTGGAAGCTGTACAAAAAACAAACTATTGGGGATGGTATGTGGATCTTATAAATCTATATGCCCGGGTATTGTTAGCAATGAAGTTCCTTGAGGACGGTGAGATCTCCGAGGACGAAGCCCAGGAGCTTGAGGACCTTGAGAACGCAAAGACTCAAGAGGCCCTCGCAGCCATAGTGGTGGCCGCAGCCCCCAAGGGCGGCGTTGTGACTGTGGGTGGTGCAGGCGGCAAATCGCCCAAACAAGCTGCAGCCGAGAAAGCTAAGGAATCTGCCTCCAATATTCGGACTAGTACTAGGGACTATTTCACAATCAACACACCAAGTATTGCAGCGTACGGCGAAAATAGAAGAAAGAAGATCTATAAAATACAAAAGGTCGGCCAACAAGTTTATAATCCGGAGGACACCTTTAGAGGTGTTTACCCTATTGAGGGCCGCAGCGAATCCGGAGTGAGTCAGCTGTTGTACAACGAAAACCAGCAAGCATTGTTAGATTTAACACCGGCTGAAATTTCGTCCTTAGTACCTATGGTAAGGATCTTTAAGAAAGGCCTCAATAGCGGCAAGGACTACGAACAAGAACTACCGTTTGAGAATAATGTCATAAACAGCATCGAGAACAAGAAGGCAAGAGATCTAAACGGCAACATGATCGTTGAGAATTATAATAAAGGTAACAGCGTGGGGATCAGAAGCTTTGATTGGGACTATCAGGGAACAAACCCAGCAAACGACACCAAAGATATTACAATGACTTTGACGTTGTATTTTCAAAGTTTTTCCGATATATTGAGAGTAAGGGATCTTGGCTCCCCTGTCGGCAACAGCCCGGGCACATTTTCATATGCTGATTTGATTACTAGACCCAAAAACAAGCAAGACACGACAAACGATCACACTGCCAATTCTTACTGGGACCCTGAATATTATAGAATAAAATTTCTTGTCGGCCACGCTTATAGCGACCCGGTCAAAGGTGCCGGCGACATTATTCCGAAAAAGAAGAGATTCGCTATAGATACGACAGCTCTCCCTATAATAGCTACACTGATCGACCACCGATTTGACATCCAACAGGATGGCTCGGTTAACTTAATTATAACTTATCGTGGGTACTTAGAAGCTATAGCTTTCTCGCAAGGTGCAAACATTTTTGCAAATTCGCAGCTGCAAACAATATTTAAAGAAACTAAAGACTTGCATAATAAAATAATGAACGTGTGCTCCACCGGGCGCGCCGAGGCGCTTAAAGCGAATATTACCCAGCAATTAGATTGGTTTGGTAAAGAATTACAACAAGAAGTATTTTCTTCAATAATCTCCAATCTCAGGAAAGATAATAAGATCTATTCAATAAACCCTTACGTAAAAGATTTAATCAGCAGAAAAGTTGTGAGTTCAGAGATCGACTGGTGGCCACCAGTAGACCCGGATGCTCCTGATACTATCTCCGAAATGATCAAGGCCGGCGCCAAATCGGTTAGTAGATGCAAGGAAGGAGACAGAAGCAAGTGTGTGGAAGATATATTTTCAAAACACATTCAACCAGCGAATATCATCGCTGATGGACGCCGCCCTACTCCCTTCTTTTTCGTTGGGGATTTGATAAAATCAGTAAAAATGGTTGTCGAAGATTCGTACGCAACCAGACACAAAGATAATGGCACTGCAGCCCAGAATGCCTTCAAGAATACCAGAATAATATTAACAGACATTCGGGTGACTCAGAACCCAAACGTGAAAGATGTTTTCGAATCAGAAGTAAATTTAGCTGACATTCCTATTTCAGTGGAAACCTTTTCTGTTTGGTTTGTGAAATATATTACAAAATATCAAGGAAACCGACAATTCCCTGAATATAGTTTTGGTTTGTTTTTGAGTGATTTTTTGAGAACTGTTTTAAATAAATTTAAAAGTTTTGCTGACGAGACAGGCACGTCGCACTCCTTGACCGACGCAAGTTCAATACAGAGAACCCAATTGTATGCACCCGAGGATACAGTCGGCGCCTGCGCAGCGACGTTACGCGGCACAACCGACGCCGCTCTGACCTATAATTTATTTTTGCCAACAGGCAAATGTAAGGCAATAACGAGAGTGTCTCAAAAGAATAAAGGCGCCACCGGCGTGGATGAAGGCACCATTCAAATGTATGCCACGAAGGCCGCAGAAAACTGGATCAATTATTTTATCTATTATCCCAATATCGCTGGCACGAAAGATGGCACTGCATCATTTCCGAAGCCAACACAAGAAAACTTAAAAATGGGCTACTATCAATTTAATTTTGGTGTTAATAGCGGAATGGTTAAAAAGATAACATTTGAGAAAGACGATCAACCGTACGTCCGCGAAGCAAGATTTTTCGCGTCAGAAACAAATTATAAGACTAATCGAATTTTGCAACTGAGAGAGCCGTATAAAATAACAATTGAAACTTTCGGTCTTCCAACCATTTTTCCTGGTGCCGTTTGCTATATCGATTCGAGAACAATAGACATGGCCCTGGGCAAGATATCCGACCCACACTCCATGGCCTATATGCTGGGGTTTGGGGGATACCACATGATAACCCATGTTAAGAATTCGATTAAAAGCGGCCAATTTAGCACCACGCTCACAGCTAAGTGGACATCACACGGTGGAGCCAAAGACTTAAATGCAACCCTGCTCAGAACCTCAAATGAGATAGATAAGAGGGGTGTATGTGGTCTCTTCGGGGACGAAGCCACTTCCCACGCCGACCGCAAAACGATTGAAGATGCCTTCGCCGCGCACAATATGCCCATCCAGTTAACAACACCACATGCAGCCGGCAGCATTTTAGAATCAGATCGAGTGAATTGGGTCGACACCGTAATCTCCGTGGGAGTGGAGAAATTCATAAACAAAAAAAGAGAGGAACTGAAAAAGAAATAAAATGGCGTTTACTGGGGAAAATACACAAGGCACTATCGAGGCCTTTATCGCGAGAATGAACTTCAAAGTTAATATTGATAATGAAGTGCAAACACGTTCATTGCGAAATGCTGCCACGTCGCAGTTTGCAAAATGTTTGAAAGACTTTAGATTTGCTGAGCGAACAGCTTATGGAAAAATTGACGCTGTTGGCTCCCCAGTGGTGCTAGCACCAGATCGCGACCAGTCAATATTAAAAAAAGTTGGCTCGTCTGATGAAGCCATGGTAACCGCCGTAAATTTTGTTGCTGATGCTTTTTCTGATATGGAAAAGTATTTTAAAGCGGCGCGCCAAAATAACAAAATTGATATAACCGATCCTTATCTGGCTACACCGATCCCGCACAAAGGGTATTCCAGTTTCGAACTTTTTAAAAAAGACGTACGTGGTAATGGGTACCAGGCTGGATTTCTCAGCTATATTCATGAAGTTGAAAATACACCGGGGACTGACATAAATTCTTTTGATGTTTTTATGAAAAACTTTATTTTTTATACGGATCTACTTTCTTATAAGATTCCTTTTACAAAAGGAGAGCTAATGAAGAATAAGATAACACCAATGAGAATGTCTGGTCTCGTAGTAGAGATCGCAGACGGCGATTTTTCAAAAGATAACCCAATAGACATTCTTTTTTATAAAAGTCCTAATTTTGATTATTTTCTAAATGTGGCGATGAAGGTTGGATTTTCAGTTGATAAAAACGCACCATGGCGATTAGTGGCGGACTTAAACTCCCCCACGATGAAACAGAGAATGAACAAGTACGGCCTTGATGGCCCTGATTCCTTTTTTACTGCGTATTGCCGCCCAGCACATGAAAACGATTTTCAAGAATTTATTGATTTTACTTTGAGACTATATGGAATATATGTTGATATTAAAAATCGCCGTACTCGCCCCGTGAGACGAGGCAAGCTCATACTTACGGAGCCTTATCGTATGGAGAAGGTAAATGAGATCCAAGTTTATCAAAACTACGGCTCAGACTACTTTATAAACCGATATATAGAGTTGAAAAATATTGAGAACAGGGGCTACGTGGGTAAAAGAGAATTGGAAGTCTTAAAAACTGAGATTGCAGCGATACGGCTGTTGCCGCTGTCTAAACGTAATAAACACAATAGGATATCTGCAACTTTAGAAGGGAAATTTAAAGGCTTCCGCGGATCTGGAACCCTTACAGAAATTAAGAAGAGTTTAGTTGACATAGAGTCAGAAAAGTGATATAGTAGTATACAAGAGGTACGGGTGTATTTTCAGACACTAGACGATAAGTCACAATGCGTGGGGGTTTATACTGCCGGCACACTTCATTTTGACAAAATTCCAGAACAGATCGAAAGAACCTGGAAGTTCACTGGCTCCATATCGGCCGATAACATCGAATATGCGTGGTTATATTGTGGAGGCGCCACCCTGGTAGATATATGCCCTCCCGAATTAAAGAATGAATTGGATAAGGCTCAAAGGAAGTTTAGAGCTTATTTGAAGTCTTTCAAAATTGCCAAGGTTGATTTAAGAAGTTTTTGCTTTTTTGATTTGGTGCCACACGATTTTTTGCTAGAGTTCTGTGAGGCGAGAAACAAGATCACAAAGTATGTTTTCGAAAATTATGAAAAGCCTAATAACTATGACCACTTATCGGCCGCATATAAATTGATTCATGGAATAAAATTTCAAAGTTTAAACTTAAACAACGAAGATTGTCGACACCTCTTTATTAACTCTTCGGATCGTACTGCAGTCAAAAAACTTCTTGCCGGCCCGTCGTATATCGATTATAATCTTTTTGGCACCGCTACCGGTCGCCTGACTACAAAGCCGAATACCGTGCCGATCCTAACAATGAAGAAGCGATATAGAAAACTCATAAAGCCAAAAAATGATTGGTTCTTATCGTTAGATTATAATGGTGCAGAAATCAGAACACTTTTATCTATGAGTGACCAAGAGCAGCCGAAAGAGGACATTCACGAATGGAATATGAAAAATGTTATAAATCAAAGTCAGATATATAGAGAAGAAGCTAAGACCTTGTTTTTTTCGTGGTTATATAATCCGGACTCAAAAGCAATTAATACAAAATTTTACGATAGAAGCCTTGTGCTGGACAAGTGGTATGATGGAGAGCATGTCACAACCCCGTTCCATCGGAAAATAAAAGTTGACAGGCGCCGCGCATTCAATTATATTATCCAGAGCACAACATCTGACATTGTTATAGATCGCGCCATCGAGATAGAAAAATATTTGTTAGACAAGAAAAGCTTTATATCGCATATTGTCCATGATGAAATTGTGATTGATTTAGACAGCAGCGAAAGAGAAATGGTTCCAGAGATTAAAGATATGTTCGAAAATACTAAATTAGGCAACTTTATGTGCAACCTTAACGCCGGCAAGGATTATTTTGATTTACAGGGGCTAAAGCTTTGATTTCTTTAATTGGCATTGGGAAGGCCGGCACCAACATCGCGACCCATTTTAAAAACAACAAAGAATACAATGTCTATTGTTTATCGAGCGAATTCGAAAAATCCCAAAAGAGGGATTATAAGCTGCGCACCTGCGAAACACCAGAAGAATACGAGCAAAGCATACCTAAATTGTCCAAGTTTTTTAAGAATATAGATAAAAATGTTCAAGTTTTTGTTTGCGGCTCAAGTAAAAGCGCCAACTATACGCTGGGGATACTGGAGCAGATAAAACACTGCAAGATCGACGTGTACTATATAAAGCCTGACACTGAGTTGCTGATTGGGAATGCTAAGCTACAGGAGAATGCAATTTTTGGGATTTTGCAGGAGTATGCTCGCTGCGGGTTGTTCAACTCAGTCACCATTTTTAGCAACCCGATACTAGAAGAAATTATAGGTGACGTTCCCATTAAGAAGTACTTTGAAACCATTAACCAAACTATTTACTACAGCGTCCATTATAAGAATTTATTTGACCACACTAAGCCGATTATTGGAAACTTGAGCGACCCGTCAGACGTCCAGCGCATCCGTGCGATAGGCAGACTGGATACTAATAAAATTGAAGAAAAGTGGTTTTATAAGCTTGACATGGAGAGGGATGTATGTTATTATCTTTGTATCGCTAAAGAAAAATTAGAACAGGACGGTGCTCTTCACCAGAAGATCATAGAAAAACTTAAACAAAAATCAAAAAATGCTTTTAAGAATTTGACTTATGCGATTTACGAATCGCCATATGAAAATGATTTTGGGTTTTGCGTTGCCCACACTAACGCTACACAAAAAAACTCTTGACTTGCTTGCTCAAGAGTATTACATTAGGTGTTGAGGAAAGCTCAACATACTTTATAACAAAACAAGGAGAAGAAACTAATGTCTATTAATATGGAACTAATGAAGCAAAAGCTCGCCGTACTTCGCGGTGAGGGAGATAAATATGGTAATGGACCCTCTATCTGGTTTAAGCCAGCTGAAGGCGATCAGGATATCCGGATTGTGCCAACGGCAGATGGGGATCCATTAAAGGAATTCTTCTTCCACTATAATGTGGGAGATCATAAGGGTGGTATCATGTGCCCGAAGCGTAACTTTGGAGATCGGTGTCCGATTTGCGAATTTGCTTCTACGCTTTGGCGCGAGGGTGTTGATAAGAATGATGAGGAAAGCAAGAAGCTTGCAAAATCGCTTTTTGTGCGTACCCGATACTTCTCGCCTGTCGTTGTTCGTGGTAACGAAGAAGAAGGAATCAAGGTTTATGGTTACGGAAAGCAAGCGTATGAGTTGCTTCTGGGCTATATCTTGGATCCCGAATACGGAGACATCACAGACATCGAAGAAGGTACCGATATTACCCTAACATATACTAAGCCCACTCGCCCGGGCGCGTATCCGCAAACTAACCTTAAAATGCGCAGAAACACATCCCCGCTACTAGAAGATAAGGAAGCGACCCCGGGTGTGCTTGACAATATGCCCGACTTTGATGGTCTATTTGAGAGGCTCGCCCCCAATCAAATCGACGCCATTCTAGACGAGCAAATGGCCGGCTCCGCATCCGCGGAAGACCGATCTCGCGAAACTGTACGATATTCGAACAGCGCTAGCGATGTCGATAAGGCATTCAGTGATCTGATGTCTGGAGCTTAGTAAGCCGCTGGCGCCCCGGCTATTTTGGGCGCCACTTTATTCTATACAGAAAAGGAGAATGTTATGGAATGGTTAAAATCGCAATTGGCTCGCTGGAAAGTCCAAGTCAGTTTTGTAGCTGGTGCCCTAGTGGTAGCAACTGCTTACGGTACTTGTATTTTTGAGCCTCCGGAGGTGGAAGTTAGCGATGCTACTACCACAACTGGAACAACTGAGACGACCACAAAGACAGTCGAAGTTTCTGAAATCACTACCGCAACCAATGAAAACACAGGTAATGCAATCGAGACGACCGCCGCTACTGAAGCAACAGCTGAGTAGTGAAAAAAGCCGCTGGCAGACCGGTTAAAAGTCTGCCGCTATTTTATTTTAAGGAGAGAAGATGAGACTCATACTACCAGTCCTTGCTGTAGCCATGTTAATGGCTTGCGGAGACAAGGATGAAGACACAGCGGCAGACACCGCTGCCTCTGTTGACACAGCAGAGTAATAAACAGCCGCTGGCAGACCGGTTAAAAGTCTGCCGCCATTTTATTTTAAGGAGAGCAAATGGCCAGAAAAGCCAAACAAACAAAAGCAGGCAGAGTTTCAATGCAGGATCTAATGAGTCTTGTAAATAAGAAAGCCGGCCGAAACGTCGCCCACGACTTAACGGGCGAAAACCCCACAGAGGTAAAAGAGTGGATCTCCACTGGCTCTCGATGGCTTGATTCTATCGTATGCAAAGGAAAAGTAGCAGGGATCCCAGTCGGCAAGGTCACAGAATTAGCGGGGTTGGAGAGTACCGGCAAATCCTACATGGCCGCACAAGTGGCTGCAAACGCCCAGAAAACAGGCAAGATGGTCGTTTATTTCGATTCTGAGTCTGCCATCGATCCGGACTTCTTGGAGCGCGCAGGGTGCAACCTAGAACGTTTAATGTATGTTCAAGCGTCCTCTGTAGAGTTTGTCTTAGAGACAGTAGAAGAGTTGTTGGGGGCAACAGACGAACAACTATTGTTTATCTGGGATTCTCTGGCTTTAACTCCATCGGTATCAGATGTAGAGGGAGATTTTAATCCCCAATCCTCGATGGCGGTCAAGGCTCGGATCTTAGCCAAGGGAATGTCAAAATTGATTATTCCGATCGCTGACAAACAGGCAACGTTCTTAGTGCTTAACCAGCTTAAGACCAATATCCCGAGCGGCCCTAATGCGCGCATCATCGCCATGACGACTCCCTATATGACCCCAGGCGGAAAAGCTATGCATTATTCTTACTCATTGAGAATCTGGCTTACCGGCCGCAAGGCGAAGTCCGCGTTTATCGAAGATGATAAGGGGTTCCGAATTGGATCCGAAGTCAAAGTAAAACTTGAGAAGTCTAGATTCGGGACACAAGGTCGAAACTGCGCATTCCGTATTTTGTGGGGGACTGAAGACATCGGTATCCGCGATGAGGAAAGTTGGTTTGAAGCGGTAAAGAGTTCAGAACACTTAACGAGTGCTGGCGCCTGGTATACTTTGAAAATGCCAGACGGGTATGAGAAGAAGTTCCAGCCATCCAAGTGGACCGAGATCATCCAGGAAGATCAAGAGTTTAAAAGCCACATCATTAAATTAATGGATGAAGAAGTAGTTCAGAAGTTTGATCGTAGAGAAGGGTCAGCTGAGCATTTTTACACAGATCCAGGATAAAACGCTTGACATCTCCCCTGTAATGAGCTATACTTAGGTATAAGCTCAGTGGAGGGCCCTTGTCAACAATTGTTAAAGAGTACGACTCTGACTATAGCGCTGATCGATTCCACAAATATTCAGGGAAAGTGCATAGATATATGGATTTAGCAAAAAGAATGGCCCATCAGTCAGCTTTTCCGGATTATCGTCACGGAGCAGTGCTGGTGAAAGGATCAGTCCGAAACGCGTCATTTAACAAGAACAACTATTGTGCATTTGGTTCTCGATTTCAGCGCGACCATGACGGACGAACGACCCTTCACGCAGAGTTGGGCGCCATCTTGGGCATGGATCGTAGTATCACTGAAGGTTCCACAATCTACGTCGCCAGAGTTGGCCGTGAAGGGGACTATAAATTATCTAAGCCATGTGCAATGTGCCACGAGGCTCTTAAACACGTTGGTGTTAAACGTGTTGTTTACACCATTAATAATAAAAAAGCAGGAAGTTATAAATTATGACAAAAACTAATAAGAAAAGGCTCCTTATCATAGATGCCTTAAACGCTTACTTGAGGGCTTACATCGTTGATCCTTCAATCTCCGCCAATGGCCAACCCATGGGAGGAATGAAAGGGTTTATAAAGATCCTGCAGAAGCTTGTACGAGATACCTCGCCTCAAGAGATCGTGATTGTGTGGGATGGCCCCAATGGTTCTCAGAAGAGGAAATCCATGGACAAGAATTATAAGGCCGGCCGCAAGCCAATTAGGCTTAATCGGGCATTCCATAATCTCACTGACGATGAGGAACTTCACAATAAGATTTGGCAACAATCTCGCCTTATAGAGTATGTTAATGAGATGCCGATTGTCCAAATAATGCTTCCGGAGATTGAAGCTGACGACGTTATCTCCTACCTTACCAGGATGAGTCACTATGACGGATGGCAAAAGGTGATTATCTCCAACGATAAAGACTTTATGCAATTGTGCGACGACGAGACTGTACTGTTCCGCCCGACCAAGAAAGAAGTCATGAGTATGAAAACAATAACCGAACAGATCGGAGTCCACCCAACTAACATGGCTCTAGCCCGGGCCATGGCCGGTGACGCTAGTGACAACCTGAAGGGAGTTAAGGGTGCCGGCCTACCTACGATTGCGAAGCGGCTGCCTTTTTTGGCAGAGAGCCGAACGGTAACTATAGATGAAGTGGTGGACTACTGCGAGAATACTGAGCACAGTCAGAAATTTTATGAGAACGTTGTTGAGGCAAAGGAACTTGTAGAACATAACTATAATATGATGCAGCTATATTCTCCGCAGATGTCGGTACAATCTAAACAAAAGGTTGACTATGCAATAACTGAGTTCGAGTGTTCCTTTAACAAAACTAGTATCATTGGGATGATGATGGAAGATGGTTTTGGCGAGCTAAATTGGGAAGATTTGAAGGCATCTCTTAATAAAATAAGCGTAGAATGTGCCGGCACAAAAAACTTATAATTTTTCGTTGCAATCGAAAAAATTGATTACTATTTACTAATACCATTTAAAGAAGTGGTGGGCTAAACCAATAAAATCTGTATTTTATTTGACTATTGGCAAAAATCTGTTATAATCGTATAACAAAAGAGGGAATTTATGTTAGCTGAAAAAGTAGATTTTGGAAAATATGGGAAAACCTTCCAAGAAAATCTAGTACAGCTTATTTTTGAAGATCGACCTTTCGCAGACCAGATAACTGAAGTACTTGACGTTAATTTCTTAGATCTTGAATACTTGAGGGTGTTTGCTAGCAAGATTTTAGAGTACCGGATAAGGTATAACAAGCATCCATCGATGGAAGCCCTCATCTCGATAACGAGAACACAGTTCGACAGAGAGGACGAAGTCATCCGGCAGCAGGTGACGGATTATTTTGCAAGAATCCATGCAAAAGAGATCGATGAGGTCGACTACATTAAAGAAACCGCCTTAGAATTTTGCAGAAAGCAGAAGTTGAAAGAGGCAATGATGAAGTCGGTAAACCTTTTGCAGTCTTGCTCTTTTGACGAGATATCAAAGGTAATTAACGACGCCATTAAACTTGGCTCGGAGAACAACTTTGGATATGATTACTTAGTCGATTTCGAAGAGAGATTTGTACCAAAGTTTAGGAACCCCGTGTCGACCGGCTGGGCCGAAATCGATAAGCTCTGCAATGGCGGCTTAGGAAAAAGCGAATTGGGTGTTGTTATTGCCCCAACCGGCGCCGGAAAGTCTATGGTGCTGGTGCATATGGGCGCTGAAGCTTTGAAAGAAAGCAAAACAGTTATTCATTATACGCTAGAGCTTCAAGATACAGTAGTGGCATGTAGATATGATAGCTGTATAACCGGGTATCCCCTCTCAGAACTGACTAACTTTAAGGACGAAATTTATGAAAAAATTAAAGAAATCGATGGGAAACTTATTGTCAAAGAATACCCAACAAAGTCCGCTTCAACAAACACAATCAGATCCCATTTGGCTCGCTTATTGAAGAGAGATATCAAGCCCGGGCTTATTATTGTAGACTATGCCGACCTACTTAGGCCTGTCACAGTCAGGAAAGAAAAAAGAAATGAATTAGAATCAATATATGAAGAACTGCGCGCTATCTCACAGGAATTTCAGTGTCCGATTTGGACTGCCTCTCAAACTAATCGCTCGGGATTAAATGCCGAAGTGATTACCATGGAACAAATCTCTGAAGCTTTTAACAAATGTTTCGTGGCGGATCTCATAGTTACGATCTCTAGAACAATAGAAGATAAGCAAAACAATCAAGGTAAGATGTTTGTAGCAAAAAATAGAAATGGGCCTGATGGTCTTATTCATAATTTATTTATGGATACCTCTAATGTCTGTATAAAAGTTTTGCCTAAGTCGCTAGTGACGGCTAGTGCAGCCGGTGTAAATCAGTTGCCACAAAACCCACTACCTCTCAATGCGAGAGAACAAAAGGAAATTTTAATGAATAGATACCAGAAATTTAGAAAAGGAATAAAATAAATGAGAACATTAGAAAACATACGTAGATTCAGATTATCAGATACCTTTGTTGAGCCCTACAGAGAGGCCAAGGTCCCATGGGGCCCCCTGGGGTATATAACGTACAAAAGAACTTACTCTAGACGATTAAGTGAATTTGACCCGGAAGCCACAGGCTCAGAAGAATGGTGGCAGACATGTAGGCGAGTGGTAGAGGGAATGTTTAACATGCAGAAGCAGCATGTTTTCCAACTTGGCTTAGAGTGGAATGATAGTAAAGCCCAAAAGACAGCCAAGGACGCTTATGAGCGCCTATTCAACTTGAAGTGGACGCCACCCGGCCGCGGCCTCTGGATGATGGGAACAAGTTTTGTTGAAACTCGTACCGCTGCTGGTTTATTTAATTGTGCTTTCAGATCCACGCGCGATTTGTCCACGAAGGGGGGCTACCTTTTTGCTTGGATGATGGACGCCCTGATGGTTGGTGTTGGTGTAGGGTTTGATACTGAAGGCGCCGGCACGGTAGATGTTCAGGAGCCTCAATACACAAATGATACTTTAGTCATCGATGACTCCCGTGAAGGGTGGGTAGACTCAGTACATATGCTGCTCGATGGATTCTTTTTTGGAGGCAAAGTCCCCAAGTTTGATTATTCTGCTATTCGCCCGCTTGGGGCAGAGATCAGGGGGTTCGGTGGAACGTCTTCCGGCCCAGAGCCCTTGGCTGAGCTACATCAAAATTTAAAAGACCTTTATTCTGGTAAAATTGGAGAAGCAATATCCTCCATTGATATTGTTGACACCGAGAATTTAATCGGGAGATGCGTTGTATCTGGAAACGTACGCCGCTCAGCCGCTCTAGCCATGGGGCGCCACGACGACACTCTCTATCTTGAGATGAAGAACGATCAAGAAAAGTTATACCACCATCGATGGGGGTCTAACAACTCCTTCAATGCCCAAGTTGGCATGGATTATACTTGGCATGCCGAACAATCTCAAAAGAATGGTGAGCCCGGATATATATGGCTTAATAACGCACGCACCCGCGGCCGCTTCAAAGATGGGCCTCGCTATGATGACATTAATGTAGCTGGATTTAATCCTTGTGTCGAACAGCAACTAGAAGACGCCGAGCTATGTTGCTTGGTGGAGACCTATCCGGCGAAGCATGAAGATCTCGATGATTATTTGCGCACTTTGAAAATTGCGTATTTGTATGGAAAAACCATTACCTTATCGAATACCCACTGGCCCGAAACAAATGCTAAGATGCTGAAGAACCGTAGGATTGGGCTCTCGCAGTCGGGAGTTATTCAGGCGTTTAACAAATTCGGCCGCCGGCAGGTTTATGAGATGTGTGATAAAGCATATAATTATGTTAAGCAGCTAGACGAAGAATATTCTAACTGGCTATGCATACCAAAATCAGTTCGAATGACATCCATCAAGCCATCTGGGACCGTGTCTTTGTTAAACGGATCTACACCCGGGATTCACTATCCCGAGGATGAATACTATATTAGACGTATTCGATTCTCAAAAACTTCAAGTTTGGTTGATAAGTTAAAGGATGCGGGATATAAGATTGAAGACGATAAGTATACTCCGAATACAGCGGTTGTTGAATTCCCAGTACACGAGCCCTACTTCAGTAAAGGGAAGAAAGATGTTTCGCTATGGGAACAACTCGAAACTGCGGCCCAGTATCAGTATTATTGGGCAGACAATTCCGTTTCAATAACTGTAACCTTCAAGAAGGACGAAGCCAAGCACATTAAAACGGCGTTAGAACTTTATGAAACTCGGCTTAAGGCGGTTTCTTTTCTTAAATATGAAGAGACTGGGTATGAGCAGGCACCCTATGAACCGATTAGCAAAACACAGTTTGAAGAAATGAGTTTAAACATAACGCCTTTCCAAAGAGTATACGACGATGAGGGTGGATCCGGATCTAAGTTTTGTACCAACGACACGTGCG
>TARA_R110002074_G_scaffold402158_1_pt1 | contig 23472 bp, 28 predicted proteins | sample TARA_R110002074 | Tara Oceans TARA_R110002074 (sample SAMEA4397215) | marine metagenome | biome: Polar Biome; feature: [MIX] marine epipelagic wind mixed layer (ENVO:01000061); material: water (ENVO:00002006), including particulate matter (ENVO:01000060) such as... | depth 10-100 m | reverse complement strand
ATGTAAGAGAACTTTTAGGGGGTGTTGCTTACCATTTACGTAAACCCATTGAATTAAGCGCTCAAAACAACCTTCAAAATGTTGATTATATCCGGGAAGGTGACTTAGCTAAAGGTAATTTTAAGAAACGTGATGCTGTTTATGTTTACAATGACATTGGTTTAGCTCAAGAAGATGCAGCTAACGTGTATGGTATGGATACAGTAGGAATGGAGTACCCACAAATTGAAGTATCTCAAAAACAAATCGCAACGTTTAAAGACCCAACAGGTACAGGAACGAACAGAGGAAGTGTAGCACAAGTAAACGCAGGTAAAGTCTCCTTTTTGAATTTTATTAAAAGTAAAGATTCCACAAGTTTCGGTAATATGATAGACTTCACTCGACAATCCTTTGAAAGAAGTCAAGGAAGACCTATGAGCCCTCTTGTGTTGAAACAAATGGGAACCATGTTCGATACTGTTTTTAATTTAAACTCAAAATACGCTGAAGTACAATCAAGTGAAGATTTCTTCGACCAACATAAAGAGTTTCTTATTGACCGTATTAATAATTCTTCATTAGGAGCTACACAACGTAAGAACAGAAAGAAGGAATTAGAAGCCCTCGACTTCGATGCTACGGCTGAAACAAAGGCAGGTAAAACTATTTGGAAGGATAGGAACGCACTTCAAAATTACTCTATGATTTCCTCTTTAGTTAGTATGGCACACCCTCAAGCTTCAAATGCTAATAGTGCTGCTTTAAAACGGTTTATAGGTTTGTCTGCTTTAGTCTCCACCGCCATTGAATTAAACCCTGACGAACAAGGGCAACAGCACCGAGGAGATATAGGAATGGAAATATCTGACAACTTTTTAGGTAAACTCTATAGAACTTCACAATCTTTAGTCCACGACCCATTAATCGCTGGTATAATTAAAAACCCTAACTTAGTTTACATTGACAAAGAGGACGGAAGAACTATTTCAATACTTGACCCAGAGAACCATGCACGAGTTGCTTACTCTGCCACCTTCTCAGCGCAATCAGGAATGATACTTCAAGGTAAGTATAGCAAGAACTACTTAGTAGGGAAAGCATTTACTACTCTTCAGTAAACTTCGAATTATCAAGATATAGAATATCTTCTAAAAGGTATAGAGTAACTCCTTTACTAGGGACATCTATAGATTTTAAATGGCAAATATCATTTTTAAAGTAACCTAAACTTGTTGCTACAATAGTCTTTCTGCTTCTAGTTTTTTTATAGATTAACATAAAAGGTTTATTAGCCTTCTTACCATCCCTTTTTGCTTGTTTAATGAATTTATCAAAGTCCTTACCATCATCAAACAGGTCGAAAATATCTACTTGGTCGTAACCTGACTTACATTCAATTACAAACTTAAATTTTAACGGGGTCAGGATATCTCCGTGAAGCTGTAAGTGAGTAGGTAAGTTATGGGTAGTAGCAAATGCTCCTGAGCCAGGGGAACGAGAGAACTCTTTAGAGTCGAACTTAGTGTTTAACGTTTTAGCTATCTTCCTTTCAAAAGCAGCCCCTTTACGCCGTGAGTTAATTCTCTTCTTCCCTTTAGTAAACTGTGAGGTCAGTGCATCAAGATTTAAGTTATCTTCCATAATTTTCGGTAGGAGGGATGAACCTCTGTATTATTATAGAGCGTACGGTACTGTATGCTTAATTTTCATTTATCTTAATTTAAAAAAAAATGCCAAAACAACCCACTGAACGTTTAGAAATCTTCCTTACAGAACTTGAAATGAAGAATTATCTTACTTTCCGCGAACAAACTCGTCCGGAGGATGTTGATGAAGACACATATAATCGTCAACTATTTTTATCAGGAGCCAATTGGCTTGCCGGGCAACTAGAGACTATCATAAAGGATGAGATGGCGAAAGTCAAAACTCCTGAAGAAGCAGAAGCCTCGGAAGAAGCAGAAGCCTCGGAAACTGATAATACTAAGGAAACCGCTGAAAAAGATACTAATGAAAAGGTTTAAATTTTATGAAGTAAACTCCTCACGCACTTTTTACTCTTTAGTAAATCGTCGTGATAAAGGACGTCTAGGAACAAAAATGTTCTTTATCTTTACATCCCCTTGGGACTCACGAAGTACACTACTTAAAGCACGGTTACAATCCTTGTATGGTCCCGCAGAAGATTTAGAAGATTTTAACGGTGACAAGAGTTATAAGACTGTATTATTCATTGACTCTAAAGTAACTCCTGAGTTATTCTCTCTACACAAGTTCTCTAGCCTTATCTCTATCACTCCTTCCTTGATGACTGTGAAAACAAACTCAAAGGTAATTGTTGAGGATTACTTACCTTCAATATACGAGCAATTCTTTAATAAGACGGAGTACGATAACCTTACTGTTTAATACGTTTCTTGTATTCTTCCATTTTCAAGTAGTATTTTTTGTTTTTTGTGTAGATGAGTTTTAAGTTGTTTAGAATAACTGTTGTAAAATAATTAAATGCAGAACCTTGTTCTTTATTAAAGTTTTTCAGTATTCTAAAAATCAAATAGAAACAATCTTGTTTAGCATCTTCAAAATCTACTTGAAATTTGAAAGTTTGCAAAATATTAGATATAAGTAATTCTAGATTTTGAACAAGTTCTTTTTCTAACTCCTCATCTGTTCCATCCTTAATATATTCCTGAATCAGCTCCTCAAATCGTTTGTTATCGATATAGTGCTTTTTCTTTTTAGTTTTCTTTTTAGTTTTTTTTACCATGCGTACGTTTTTAAATTTAGAGCCTTCATTTATTAAGGCAAATTCTAGTGATATAAAGAATATAACTTATTATAATACAGATGTAAGTAAGGAGTTATATGAAAATATTTGCGGAAATTGTAAAATAGATGATACAACACGTGGTTTTCACTGTGCCTTGTCAGATATTTCTAACGCAGTTGAGAACGAGGTGGACATTTTGTTTATTACTGAGAGTTGGGATGAACCCGTTACTTTTGGCTCTTGCCCGGAAGAACAACGTTCTAATACTGATGAGACGTATATGAAGCGTATAACAAAAGCGTTTAATCATGGTATGACTCATATACAGGATACATATGCACCTGAAGATTGGGTAGAATACAAACCTAATATTAATGCTGCTTTTAATACTACAGTAAAATGCCCAAGTGTCCGTGCTTTAAGTGATATAGGTGGTGTAAAAAGTTTTAACGCTTGTAGTCAATACATTCAAGCTGAAATTGAAGCAATTAAACCAAAGAATATTATTCTTCTTGGTCCTTTAGCTGTTAAAGGTGTCTTAAAGAAAGGACGCCCTACTTTTCAGATGGGTAAAGTATTTGATGCAGTTTTTGGGACGCACGAATGTAAAGTTGGTTGTTTACCTTCAGTAGAGAAGTTACTAATTTCAAATACTCAGCTTCAAACTAATATACAATCCGTACTAACCTCTTTCTTCATCGCTTCAAAAGATTATACTAAAGCTTTAAAGAATGATTATGCATGCGATACTATTTTAATAGACGATGAAGAAACGTATGACGTAGCTGCAGACTTACTTAAGAATATTACTTCCCCTTTTGTTGCAATTGATATTGAAACTACAGGTCTTAGTTTTCTTGATGAAGAAATACGCAGTATAAGTTTAGCTTTTAAAAACAATGACCGTTTTGTAACTTTAGCTATTACTGTAGAAGCTATGCTACACCCGACTATTGAACCTATACTTAAATCAGTATTAAGTAGTTCAAGGAAAGTAAAAGTATTCCACAATAGTCAATTTGATATTAAATTTCTAAAACGTGATGGTTTCGAAGTGAAACCTCCTATTTCCGATACTAAAATTCTCGCTCATCTCTCTAATGAGAATGACCCTAAGAGTTTAATGTTTCTAACCAAAAAATATTTCCCTGGACTTGTATAATGCTAAGTGTAACCAACCCTGAAGACATTGATTGGGCAAACATGCCTGTCAAAGAACTTTTACAAGGCAATGCTCTTGATTCTTTTGTAACCTATTCTTTAATTGACAAAATTGCTGTCCCAAACTCTGCTCAACAAGTATCAGTTCTTTTATCTCATTGTATTCCAATCTTCACTGATATGGAATATAATGGGTTAGATGTTGATGTTGACTTACTGAAGAAAACCTCTGAACGTTTAACTAAAGACATTAATGATTTAAAAGCAACTTTCGATACCTTTAGTTTTGTTCAAGATTTTCTAAAAAATAATACTGATGAAATCGAAGAGTTTAACATTAAATCTTCCAAGGTTTTAAATTCTTTCTTCGGTTATTTTAAGAAGTGTTATGCTTTAGATATACTTGATGCGAGTGATATCGATAAATCTGCTAAGACTGAAAAGTATTCTTTTAACGAGGTAAATCTTATTAAGTTGAAATCATTTTTAGATGACGGTATAAAAGTTTTACTGAAAGGTAAGTCCACTTTAAACGGTTGGAAGAACAACGGGGGACACTCTACACAAATTGACTCGTTTACTGAAGTTTCTCAGATTGTTACAAATATCTTGAAGCTTCGTACTTACTTGAAGTTAAGTGAATCATATATTCAATCTTCTCTTGACATTATCGATAAAATTGGGATAAACAAGCTTTTTTGTAATTATAACCTAACAGGAACTGTTACAGGTAGACTTAGCTGTGGTGCAATGGTATTTAATAAGCAAAAGTATGGCGTTTCAATGCATACGTTACCACGTTCTGAAGAGTACAATATGCGCGATGTAATTGTACCTAATCCTGAAGAAGTTAAAGATGATTATATTTTTGTTGCTGTTGATTACTCTGCAATGGAACTTCGAGTTATGGCTCAAGCTTGTAAAGATTTTGAACTTGTAAACGCATTCAAAACAGGAACTGACCTGCACACGGTAACTGCTGCTAAAACTTTTAAAGTAGACAACCTAGAAGATGTAACTAAAGAACAACGTCAAACAGGTAAAATGGTAAACTTTCTTACTTTATATGGAGGTGGTCCTAAGAAATTGGCTGAAGAATTAAACATTTCTTATATGGAAGCAAAGAAAATTATTCGAGACTATCACTTAGCTTTTCCAAGTATTGATGAGTACAAATCACGAGTTATTGCTGACCTTAGAAAAAATAATGAAACAACATCCTTATTTGGACGAGTTCGGCACTTAGAGTATCCTTACAAAGAAATAACTGATAAGTTCGATAAGTTCAGAGTGGAACGTCAAGCAATGAATTCTATTATCCAAGGAACTGCATCGGACATTCTCCTTGTAACACTAGTTGACCTTGACCGTTTCTTTAAAGAGAATAAAGTTAATGCTCGCCTAGTAGCAACTGTTCACGACTCAATTGAGTTTGTTATTAAAACAGAAGATTTCTTCCATCACTTCCAGGAGATAACAAGTTTATTCCACAACCCTGATTTCAGACGCGCAGGTTTAGACACTTTGTACGAATATCAAGTAGGAGGTATGTTAATACCAACTTCCATAGATAATTGGGAAATTCCTTTACAGATTGATTTTGAAGTTGGTAAATCTTTTGGTTCTAACATAGGTTTACATTTTGAAGACATTGAAGGTACCTATAATATTACAAACCCTAAAGAAGTAGTTAACTACTTGTCTAATTTAAAATAATGAGAAAAAGCCATAAAAACGGTGTTATAATAACAGACTTACACTTACGGGATGACATTCATCCTGAATATTTAGAAAAGCAAATAGAAACTTTAACTACGATTGTTACTAGTAAGAAATTTGATTATATTCTTATTCTTGGAGATATCTTCGAACACCGTACTTCTAAAAGTATTGTCCTTTTAAAGTTTTATGAATTCTTGCAAAGTTTAAAAGCTGAGAGAGTTATTATTCTTCGAGGTAACCATGATACGGTTACAAAAACTGATACTACCAATTCTGTATTAGAGTTATTTAACAATGTAGCTGAAGTTGTTGCGGATATAAAAGATATAAGGTTACATCATACAGACTGTACGTTTATACCTCACTTTGAAGACGAAGGTATTATTGCTAATGCATTAAAAACAGCTCAAAATATTGTTTTCGGACATTTTGGTATCAAAGGTATCCATTCAACAAATGGGTACGCTTATGACTCATTTATTACAACTGACCATTTCCCAGGAAAAGCTTACTTAGGACATATACATAAGCATCAGATACATAAGGATAAGGTACATGTAATAGGGACACAATATACTGTTAATTTCGGTGAAGCTAATCAAGATAAATTTTACTACGAATTAAGGTTTAACAATGATGGAAGTGTTGACGAATATCCTAAACGATTGAAGCATGGTATTAAACATCTGAATGTGCACATGCATACTTTGGATAAAATTTACAATCAGTTTAACTTTGGTAAATTTTTTACAATGCTAAGGGTTAACTTGGATGAATTGGATACTTTTAAGGAAAAGAAGTTAAGACAAAAACTTAAAGAGAAGTATAAGTACGATGTGTTAGATTTACGTTTCGATAACATCTTAGATAAGTCTTCTTCAAGCTTTACTACTAACAAAAAGATGTTTACAATTAACGAAGGTATTTTGAATACGTACATTGAAGAAAGTACAAGTATTTTTACAGACAATGAGCTGAAAGATGCTCTTAAAAAGATTTATGATTTTAAATAATATAAAAATAGAGAATTTTTTATCTATTTCAAAGGCTGAAATAGATTTTGAAGATTACCAAGGTATAACCCTTATTACCGGAGAGAATAAAGATGCTAACCCACCAATTTCTAATGGGAGTGGTAAGTCATCTATTATTGAAGCACTTATTTTCGGTTTATTTGGTAAAACTATTAGAAAAACAGTTGATAAAACTGTTTCTAATCAATATTCAAAAAAAGGTTGCTCAATAACCTTACGAGTTAATGATAATATTTTAATCGAAAGGTCTAAGAAGCCTTCCCGATTACGTGTTTACGTAGGTGGAAAAGATATTTCAAAAGAGAATGCCTCTAAAACTCAATTTGAGTTAGACAAGATGTTAAATACATCTTATAAGTCTACGTTAGCTTCGTTAATATTTGGTCAACATAACACAGTAAACTTTATCGCTGCTAATCCTGAAGAGAAGCGAACACTAATACAGAAATACTTAGGTATTGAGAAGATATTTAAACTAAGAGAAGGAACTTTAAAATTAAAAGGGGAAGCATCCTCTTTGATGAAGGAAACAGAAGTTCAAGCTAATGTTTATCAGAAAGAGATAGACTTTATTGAAAATAAATTGAAAGAATGTAAGAAGAATATTCATCAAGGAAAACAACTACTAGATAAACCAGAAATTATTGATTTATTAGAGACAAAAACTTTAGATGAAATTTTTGATATTGAGCAAAATAAAGAATCTTTAACAACTGAGGTAACCGCTCTTTCCCAGAAACGTCACGACTTATCTACATTTCTAAACCAAAATAAAAAGACAATTAAGTTTTTAGGTGTATCAGAGTGTGAGAATTGTAAATGGATAAATCCTTCTAATGAATCAAAAATAAAAGAGCTTAAAACAGAGAATAATAAAATAACACAAAAAATGTCTCAGTTTGCAACAAAGATTAAAAGTATGACAAAGAAGTTTGATTCTGTAAATATTGTCTTATCTAATCAAGACATAGAAACACTAAAAGGTCTTACTCACTTTATAACTGAAGAAACATCTTTACTTTCTTCTAAGGAAAGATATGAAAAAATGTTTGATTCCTCAATGGAAGAAGCGGAAGGTCATAAACGAACTTATGAAGTGTATAAATTTTGGGAAAAAGCATTTTCTGAGAAAGGGTTAATAAAATATATTATCAGGAATATTCTTGATTTTTTAAATCAAAGATGTAACTATTACTTAGCCTTCTTATCACAAGGAATGTTCCATGTGAATTTATTAGAAGATTTGAATGTAAAAATTTTCCAATCGTCCACTGAGAAGGATTATAACGTAATGTCTGGAGGAGAAAAAAGAAGATTGGACTTAGCAATCACTTTAACTTTGAATGACCTAGCCTCTCTCGTAAATAACACTCAAACCGATGTAGTGTTCTTCGACGAAGCTGTAGAGAATCTTGACAAAGAAGGAATCAAAGGATTCATCTCTCTCCTGTACGATATAGCTAAGACCAAAAAGATTTTTATAATAACCCACAACCCCTACTTCCTCTCACTGCTAGATGGGGTGCCTGAAGTAGTAGTTACTAAAAAAGATGGGTTCTCGACCATTAAAGGTGTATAATAACTCACCTATGGTCAAATCCAAAAAAAGATACCCAGTTCGGGAGAAAATTGCGAAAAACACGAAAAGAGAACAATATAAACGTTCTTTTATCACTAAATATGGGGGTAAGTGTAGTATTTGTGGTTATAATAAATGCGTCAATAGCTTAAGTTTTCACCACGTAAAACCGGAACTGAAAGAGTTCGGATTAAATGACCTTAGAGATAAGGTTATGAAATACGGAGAACAGAAAGTTATTGAAGAAGCCGCTAAATGCTTACTTGTTTGCAATAATTGTCATAGTGAAATACACTATGAAGAATCAAAAAATAACCTTAAACTACTTTTAGTTGAGGAACAGAAATTAACTAATAAATAAAAAAAAATGTCACTGTCAGTAAAAGAACAAGAACCTAAAGGAATTGGAGCAGATATCTTCCAATACAAGTATGCGTATCCAGGAGAAACAACTTGGAAGCAACGAGCAAAAGCTATATCAAAAGCTATAGCAGTAGCAGAACCCGATGATAAAAAAGCACTAGTCGAGCAACAGATTTATGATGCAGTAAGGTCTATGGATTTACTTCCTGGGGGTCGAATTGTATTTGGCTCTGGACGTTCTAACTATAATCTTTTAAATTGTTATGTTTTAAATCCCGATGATTCAGTAGAAAGTATCGCTAAAACTGTTTCAGACATGTACAAGATTTCATGTGCAGGTGGTGGAGTAGGTTTTAATTTCTCAAATATCCGTCCAAAAGGTGATGATATTCAAAACATTTCTAATTCAGCTCCTGGAGCCGTCTCTGTTATGAAAATGATTAACGAAATAGGGGACCATGTTCGTGCAGGTAAAAACAGACGTACTGCCCTGATTGGTATTCTTGATGTAACACATCCGGACCTTAATGAGTTTCTTTCTGTAAAGTTAGATTCACAACAGTTGAATAACTTTAATATTTCTGTTGGTATTACCGATAGGTTTATCGATGCGGTTAAGGCTGATGATGAATGGTATTATACTTTTAATAATAAGAAATACTATTCGTATAATGTAGAATTTACAAATACTACTAGTAAAGAAGTATATAATTTAAAGGTAGTAGGATTAAACGAGGACGACGCAAGTCAAAGAGCACTTAACTTCCATGCCCGTACCCCTGCCGATGAAATCACTTCTATAGAAAAGGAAGAAATCAAAGCAACCTCAATCTGGGATTATATATGGAAAAACTCCGTTGAATCAGGTGACCCAGGCATTTTCAACGTATCACTAACAAACAAAAAAACTAATGTATCATATTTCGAAGATTTACAAGCGACTAATCCATGTGGTGAAATCCCTTTACCAAGTTACGGTAACTGTTGTCTCGGTCACGTTAATCTTGCTAATATGGTTGATAGCAATGGCGATGTTGACTATAAGAGAATTGCTAGAACGGTTAGGGTTGGTGTTAGATTCTTAGATAACGTTCTTACTGTAAATACATTTCCAATACCTGAATGTAGAGAAGTTGGTCACCGTTCCCGTCGAATTGGGTTAGGTGTTACAGGTTTACATTACCTTCTTATCAAAGCAGGTTACCGTTATGGTTCTAATAAGAGTTTACTTTTCATAGAAGATTTGTTTAGACGTATTCGTGATGAAGCTTACAAAGCTTCAGTTAACCTTGCAAAAGAAAAAGGAGCTTTTCCTGCTTTTGATGCTAACTTATACTTAAAAGAAGACTTTGCAAAGAGTTTACCTACACGAATTAAAACAAATATTCGTAAATTTGGTATTCGTAATGCGGTTATGCTTACAGTAGCTCCTGTAGGCACTATGTCTATGGTAGCCGGAGTATCAACAGGAATAGAGCCTATCTTTGCTCCTATGTATAAACGCCGTTACCGTCATGGTACATCATGGAAAGAAGAGATAATGCTTGACCCGCTCTTTGAAAAATATTATTTAGAAGGAAAAGACGTTAGCCACTTCGTCGGCGCGTATGATGTAACTCCTGAAGAGCATTTGTCTGTTCAAGCTTCGATTCAAGAATATGTTGATTCAGCATTAAGTAAAACATGTAATGTTCCGAATGATTGTACTTACGAAGATTTAAAAGATACAATTTTGTCTTATGCCGAGCATGTAAAAGGTTTTACTATTTACAGAGCAGGTTCGAAAGGAAATGAACCTTTAGAGGCTGTTGATATTTCTAATAAAGAAACGTTGGACGCACATATGTTAAATTATAAACGAGTTGAAATAACAGATGAGGAAAGAGAATTAATGGACGTTAATTGTAAATCAGGAGTTTGTGAACTTTAATGCCTTGTTACGAATATTATTGCGAAGAGTGTATGGCAATTGATGAAGAATATTTCTCAATGTCAGAAATGAAAAAATCTATAAAGTGTGAAACATGTAACGGGGATATGCCTCGTTACATGGGGAACGTGGGAAATTCAATTACTGGTCGTACTAACCAAAAATTACGTAAAAGTGAAGAAAAGTGGATGGAAAAAGAATGCGATAATATTAGAAAACAGTTGAATCACGAAGGTAAACATGCTGACATAGCTGCAAGCCCTTATTCCACTATGTCTCCTAACGTTGAAAATTTAATTCAACATGGTACTTCAAACCCTGTTTTACAAGAACGAGGTTTGAACTACTCACATAAAGATTCTGAGCAAATTCAGAATACAGAAGAAGCTGTCAAAGTGTTAAATGAAAAAGCACGAGACAAATCAATAAAAGACTCTACATTTAAACAAAGAAAATGCGATTAAAATTACTAAACAAATCAGATAACCCTACCCCTAGTTTTGGAACAAAAGACTCTGCAGGGTTTGATATTGCAGCTTCAGAAGATATTACTATCGAACCTGCATCCTCACAACTTGTTCCTACAGGCATTTATGTAAAAATACCTGATGGATATGAGGGACAACTTAGACTACGAAGTTCTATGTGGGACCAACATATGGTTATGCCAAATGCTCCTGGAACTATTGATTCAGATTACTTAGGAGAAATTAAAATTCCTATTCGTAATTTAGAAATTCATTCTAAAATAGCAATACCTAAAGGATTACGTATTGCACAATTAATAATTAACAAACTTCCTGAAATTTCTTTAGAAGAAGTTACACAAGAAGAATTTTCACAAATTAAAACTAACCGAGGAACTGGTGGTTTTGGCTCAACAGGTAAAAAATAAATGGCATACTTATTCGCAGAATCTATCCAAAGAGGACTCCTTTTCTTAATCAAATCAGACAAGGAGTTTTTTCATGAGATAGTCCATATCGTAAAACCCTCCTACTTCGAATCTCCTTTACATGAGAATATTTACAAAGCAATTGTAAGTCACGAAGAAGAATATCGACAACTTCCGACTGAAGACATGATTTTAGAATCTATAAAGAAACTAAAATCAGATGATGAGCATATCTCTGATTACAGAGATGAGTTACGGTCTATTGATGATGTTGATATTCAATCTATTACTAACAGAGATTACTATCTTGATTTAATTGAACAATTCGCTAAGCAACAGGCGGTTAAAGACGCTTTTTTATCAGGTCTTGTTCATTTAAAGAAAGGTAATATTGGTCTTATCGCAGAAGAGATGAAACAAGCTTTATCTATCTCACGTAATGTTGATTTAGGTATGGATTATCAAAAAGATTTCATGTCACGTTGGAATAACCAAGAAAGTGATACAGGACAAAAGATTGCAACAGGATTATACAGTCTTGATAGCGTTTTAGACGGAGGTTTAGGTAGAAAAGAATTAGCTATGGTTGTTGCTCCTCCTGGAACAGGTAAGTCATTATTTCTAACTCACTTAGGCACTATGGGACTTTTACAAGGACTTAACGTTCTTCATATCTCCCTAGAAATGTCAGAAGATAGAGTAGCTAGACGTTATGATTCAAACCTTACGTCTATCCCTCAATCGAAATTAGATGAATCTAAAGATGAGGCTCACAAAAGAATCGAAAAGCTTTTTACCGAAATTGAACAAGAGAAAGGTTCTAAACCAAACTTAAAAATTAAAGAGTTTCCTACTGGGCAACTTAACGCCCACGGTTTAAGAGCTTATATTTCACAAATTCAGAACTTTGAAGATTTTACTCCTGACCTCATTATTCTTGATTACTTAGAACTAATGCGTCCTATAGTTAACGGTATGGCTGAATACCAAGCTCAAGAGAAGATTGCACAGGAATTAAGGGGTGTAGCTAGTGAATATGGGTTACTCCTATGGACTGCAACACAAACGAACAGAGAAGGGCGTAAGGTTCCTCTTATTAGTGATACGGAACTTGCTGACGCTTACGGTAAAACTCGTACCTGTGATTTAGCTTTAAGCATTAACCAAACATCTGAGGAGTTCGACAATGGGCAAGCTAGATTGTATGTCTTTAAGTCAAGAAACTCCAAAACAAAGTTCGTTATCAACACCAAGATTGACTATAATCTATTAACTGTTCGAGAAGCATAATGCCAAAACCTAAAATATACAAACACCCTAATAAGCTGAACGTAGGCTATAAGTGCTACGAAATCATTCAAAGGTCCTTAGAATGTGAAAAGCTTTACGGGTACGCTGATTTAGCTTTAAATACAATTACTGTAGACCCGAACACTGTTACTGATGCTGATTACAAAGGAACCTTATTGCATGAAATTTTACATGTTGGTTACGATGTTTTTGGGCTTGGTGATGACGATGAAATGCCAACTTTTGGCAACGAATACTTAACAGGAGCGACTACAAATATGCTTCTTGTTTTACAGGGTTTAAATCCCGAACTTTTTAACTTTATATTCTCTAATGAAACAACAAATCCTAACTAGACTTCAAGAATTAATAACGGACGCCGAATCACGGACTCACGAAATTACAAATCAAGAAGGAAAAATTTTACAGTCCGTAGCTGTTACAACTTTAAAGATGATTCACAAAGAAATCAGCCTTTTAGAGGAACCAACCGTACCGACACCTCCTAAAACAAAATCCAAGAAATAATGATAAACATTGAAAATATAGATTTTGAGACTATTAAAAATTTAATTCCTCAAATCTTAGAACTTGACGAGTCGAACTCTGACATTAAACTTAGAGAACAACCGTCTATTTATACTCTTTTTGCAACAATGCAAGCTGAAGCAATTCATTTACAAACCAAAACTGAATTAACTTTGGATGATACAGTTGCACGTAAGCAAATTGCAGCAAAAGTGAGTACTACCAAAAAATTAACTGTCGCAGATATGGAAGCAATCATAGCTTGCGACGAAGAAGTGAAGGATTGTCGGAAAGACTCTGCAGAAGCAACTTATAAAGTAAATCTTCTTAAAGGCGTCCTCCGAGGTCTGGAACATCAGAAAGACTGCTTAATTCAGATTTCTGCAAACAAACGTAAAGAAAAAGATTTATATACATAATATTATGAGTGAAAACGACCTAGAATTTTTAAAGAACAAACTTAGTGAAATCCAAAACCCATCTTCAGGTGGTAGTGATTTTCATAAGAAGTTTATTAATGTTGAGTTGGGAGGTGAGAAGGTAATTCGCATTCTTCCTTGGAAAGATGAAAATTTCCGATTTGTTAAAGAGTATTCAGCGCACCGTTGGGACAATGCAAACGTAACATGTTTACGCGACCTTGACCAAAAATGTCCTGTTTGTGAAGTTTACTTCGCTCTTTGGAAAACCGGAGATGATAATAACATCAAACTTGCTAGAAGTATTAAAGCAAGTAAAAAATACTGGATGAACGCAGTTGATAGAGATACAGATGAGGTTAAAATCCTTGCTGCTCCGAAAACACTTTTCGAGTGTATTTTGGCGACTTCTCTTGACCCGGAGTACGGTCCTGTATATGATTTGAAAGATGGTTTTGATTACCGTGTGAAAAAAGTGAAAGGTTCAAATGGTTTTACAGATTATAAGCAATCTATCCCAAGCCGTAAAGAATCTGTTGCAGGTGACGACCAAGCTATTGACCGTTATATGGGGTCTTTACATGACATCCATGAAATGATTAAGTACAAGTCTTATGAAGAAATGGAAAAAGTTGCCGCTCAGATTTTAGCCTCTAATCCAGGCGTTGAAACTGTAAGTTCACCTCTTATTGATACTCAAAAGGAAAGTAATTCCGCTGAGGCGTTGACAAAGTTGTTGAATGACTAATGTGTGTGTTAGTTTATTTTGTTAGTTAGTTAGTTAGTAAGTGGGTTCAAGGGTACCTTCCGGTTAATACTGGTAAAACCCTTATTTTTTTATTATGAGTCAAATAAATCCTAAGTTTAATTTATACGATATACCTCAAGAAGTAGATTTTGATGGGAATCGAGAAGATGTTTTTGTAGATGATAACCGGTTGAAGATTTTTGTACAACCTGCTAATACTGGTGGATGTGCTTATTATCGTTGTTGGCTACCTTTTAAAAAACTTCAAGAAGCAAACCCTGATAAGGTGCAAATTATTTATGATTTAAATCCTTTACGAGCTAACCGTGTAAAAGGTGGATTTGAAGAAGCTTCTCCAAATTTTGAAACATGTGATATTTTTTTTACACATAATATTTGTAACTTTGGTGGGGAGTATACATTACGCTCTTTACTGCATGCTCGTTCTTTTGGTAAACTAACCCATTATGATACTGATGACCTTTTAACAGAACTTTATGAGGGTCATAGATTAAAGGATTTGTATAAAGAGAAGAAACTTGATGCAATTACAAAACAATGTTATGAAGTCGCACATTTAACCTCTGTAACACAAGTTAAATTTGCGGAGAGAATTGCTCCTTTTGTCGGTGGTATGTTAGTAGTAATTAAGAATGCTATCGACTTCGATGTACCTTGTTGGAACGCCCCTAAAATCCAAACGAAGAATAAAAAACTTGTAAGGATTGGTTGGGTAGGAGGTATCCACCACGAAGAAGATGTAAAAGAATTTGCAGCTGTTGCTTTAAGGGTTAACGCTAAAGTAGGTAAAGAAAATGTGCATTGGGGTTTTTACGGTAAACCTCAGCCAGGAGAAGAGAAGGATAATTGGCAATTAGATGTATGGGATAACTATGAAAAATACTTATCAGCAGGTATTAGTAATTACACTATTTATCCAGCTATGCCTTCATATGATTACGGTAGAATGTATACGAATATTGATATTTCTATAGCTCCTTTGCAAATGAACGATTTTAACGATAGTAAATCAGAAATTAAAGTGATTGAAGCAGGTATTTATAAAATACCTTTGGTTGCTTCTAATGTAGGTTGTTACGATGAGCATATTGTAAACGGGAAGAATGGTTATTTAATACCTAACGAGGTAGGTCCACAAGGCTTTGTAAAACCTCTGGTAGATTTGATTAAGCACAAGAAAAAACGTATAGAATTAGGTAAAAACCTTCATGAGCTGGTTTCAGCTAAGTTTAATATTAATAATTTCCCAAGTGCTCGTTATGAATTATACTTAAGTTTACAAGCAAAAGTAAAAGAATTTCAAGAATCACAAGAATCACAAGACCTAGATACTGATGGAGAAACAAACAATGAGTAGATTCAGAAACAAAATTCAAGCAAAAAGACAAGGTGGGGTAATTCCACCTGTTGTCAAAAAGGCTGTAGCAGCGTTAAATAATGCATCTTTAAACAAAATGACTAAGGATGATTTAGAGCAGTTGGGTCGTGATACGTTTAATATAGAATTAGATAAACGTAAAACTAAAGCTGTTTTAATAAAAGAAATTTTAGAAGCACAAGGTTAAGTATAATACTTCTATATGACTTTTCTTATCTGGTTTTTTACTATGTACGGGATTGTAAATGGGGTTATTAACTCAACCTTGATTCAACCTACCGTGTACAAATTACTTGCAAGCCAAAATAAAGCTATAAATTACATAGGACAACTTTTATGGTGTCCTATGTGTTTAGGTTTTTGGGTTGGAGGTTTCTTAGGATACTTTTGGATATCCCCTACAAACATTTTTCTTTTCGGTTACTTACCTTTAGCGGATGCTTTTATCGGAAGTGGTTTATGTTGGTTTGCACATTGTATTGCAAGTGCTGCTTATCAAATAGCTTACAGTGCAAGTAGTGGTTCCAAAAGGTCGTGTTGTGGTAAGTAATAATCTTTAAATAAAGTAGGTCAAAAGAGCTCTCATCTCTATAATGTATGGATGACTCTAGATTATACAACAATATGCAAAGCCCTCGAAAAAGACGGGGGAGAAATCCTGGAAGAGAAGAACTTAGACTATGGTTTTGTCGCTACAGGCTCTTATGCTCTTAATAAAATCATAACAGGAGACTACCTTAAAGGTTACCCAATAGGGGCTATTGTAGAATTAAGTGGTGAAGCCGGTACAGGTAAAACTGCTTTTATTAGTCAAGCCTTTGTTGATGCTCAAAAGCAAGGTTACTACTGTATTATGATTGACAATGAACATGCATATTCAAAGGAATTTGCTGCTCAACTTGGGGTTGATAATTCGAAGATTATATATGCCCAACCTAATACTATGGAAGGTTGTTTTGAGTTCGCCGATAAAGCTATTAAAGTAATTCGTGAGAATGATAAAACTACTCCAATTGTAATAGGTTTTGATTCTATAGGTACAGCGGCTTGTAAAAAAGAGTTGGAAGACGGTTATGATGTGAACCAAGAAATGATTGGTGCTATCAGAGCTAAAGCTGCAGGAAAATGTCTTCGTAAATTTAATACTTTACTGCGAAAGCAAAAAGCAACTATGATTATTGTTAATCAGCTTAGAAGTAAAGTTGGAGTTATGTATGGAGATTCAACAACAACAGCAGGTGGCGGTAAAGCTTTACCTTTCTATGCTTCCGTACGTTTAAGAATTCTTGTGCCTCCAAGTGGTTTACTACGTGATGATAAGAAGAACCCTATTGGAGTACAAGGCACTGTGAATTGTATAAAATCACGTTCAACTGCCCCTTTCCAGTCTTGTGTATTTAAGTTTATGTATTCTTCTGGTATCGAATCAGGTTTTGGTATTGTTGAAGATTTTTCTAAGAGAGGTGCAATTGAACAGAAAGGTGGTTGGTATTACTACAATGATAAGTCATTCCGTGCTACGGACCTTCAAGCCACTTTAGTTGATGTAGTAACAAATCCGAGTGAAGATAAAGTTGAATCTGGAGATATATCTTGAAGCAAATACCTTTGTTTAAAGTGGCGATGAATATGAATGTTCTAGAACCTTTAAAGAAGGTTTTAGAGAGTGGGTTTATTGGACAAGGTTCAAAAGTAGTTGAGTTTGAAAATTTGTTTAGTAAATCTATCAATCACGCAAGATGTGTTAGTACCAACAGTGCAACCTCAGCAGAACACCTCGCTTTTCATTTACTTAAAAAACCTCACGGCGATTGGGAAGGTATGTCCCCAGGAGATGAGGTATTAGCTACACCTTTAACTTGTACAGCATCTAACTTTCCTATTTTAGCTAACGGGTTTAAGATTAAATGGGTCGATGTAGACCCTCATACATTAAACATGGATTTAGATGATTTGGCTAGAAAGATTACTCCTAAAACAAAAGCAATTATGGTAGTTCATTGGGGAGGTTACCCAAATGATTTAGATAAAATTAAACTAATCCAAGAGCAAGCATATGCTCGTATGGGAATTAAACCTGTAGTTATAGAGGATTGTGCTCATTCGTTTGGAAGTACTTATAAAGGGAAACCTTTAGGTACTCACGGCAATATTTGTACATATAGTTTTCAGGCTATTAAACACATGACATCAGTAGACGGAGGCATGCTTGTAGTCCCTCACGCAGAGCTTGAAAGGAGAGCAAAACTGCTTAGGTGGTATGGGATAGATAGGGAAGGCGCTAGAGGGGATTTTAGATGCGAAGAGGATATCTTAGAGTGGGGATACAAATTTCACATGAACGATGTTAATGCTACGTTTGGAATCTCAAATATGGAGATAGTTGGAGATTGTTTGGCAAAACATCAAAGTAACGCCAAGTACTATAATAAAAACTTACAAAACGTAGAAGGCGTAACCCTTCTTGAAAATAATGAAGACCGGGAATCCGCTTATTGGATTTATACGATTAAAGTTGACAATAGAGATAAATTTATGAAGCATATGGAAAGCAAAGGTATTATGGTAAGCAGAGTACATGAGAGAAATGATTTACATTCCTGTCTTGTAGAAAGCAAAGCTTTACTACCTTCCTTAGAGGGGGTAGTAAAAACTATGGTCTGTATTCCTGTTGGATGGTGGGTTACAGAAAAAGATAGAGAGTTTATCGTAGAGGCGATTAAAGAAGGTTGGTAAGTGTAAAGTTAATGGAGAAAGAGGACATACCTTTTTTTAATGAAGTAAGGAATGAGTGTAATGAATGGTTGCATAACCCATCCTTTTACACCCTTGAAGAATCCTTATCATGGTTTGACCAGAATAAAAATCCATTTTTTGTATGTGAAGTTGATGGGAAAAAGATAGGATACTTTAGAACTTCTAATTGGGAAAACTTTTCATGTTATATTGGAATGGACATACATAAGAATTTTAGAGGAAAAAAGTTAGCTGTCCCTGCTTACAAGGCTTTTATGGATATGCTGAATAGAATCTACAATATATATTTATTTAAATTAGAAGTTCTAGCTAAGAATACTAGAGCATACTCCTTATACGTAAAGTTAGGATTTAAAGAAGTATCACGTTACGAGCATGGTGAAGATATTAGTATTATAATGGAGAAGGTTTATGACGAAAATTAATTTTATTAACCACTCCTCTTTACTAATTGAAGATGGTGAAGATATAATTTTAACGGACCCTTGGTTTGAAAAAGTAGCTTTTGGGAGTTGGCTCCCTGTGCCACCGACTGTGTTTCACCCCACCTACCTTTTAAGTTTAGCTTATTCTAATATAGATAAGTTCATTTTAGTAATATCCCATGGTCATGACGACCACTGTGATGATGATTATCTCTCCCTTTTCCCTAATGATATAAAAGTAGTGATACCTAAGTTTTCCTCTGTCGGTTTAAGAAAAAGGGTAGAACGCGCAGGGTTTAAAAATATTATTGAGGTTGCTGACCAAACCTTAGTAAATGGCGTAAAATTTAATACTTTCACACATATGGATGTCTCACATGACGATGCGATATTTTCTATTACTACGAGCGATTCTTATATAATTCATTCTAATGATAATTGGAGGTTTACGGAAGAGAATATTAAAGAAATGAAAAAGGAATCAGAAGGGTTACCTAAATTATTAGCTACACAAATAGCAATAGCTAATGGCTTCCCTTATCTTTACGAAGAATACTCAAAAGAGGAGAAAGTATCATTAGTAAATGAACGGTTAATTCATATTATGAACGTAGTGTATGAAAGTGCTATTAAGATAGGTGTAGATTATTTCTTTCCTTATGCAGGGCATTCTATGGCTTATGTAAAAGATAATGAGGAGTTGAAAGAATTAGGGGGTTTTAAAAGTTTCGAGTTTTACAAAAGAAATATTCAACCTAAACTTTTTGATAAAATAAACTTCTTAGAAATGTTACCTGGGGATATGTTTAACTTCACTACTCAAAATATAACAGGAATATTCCACAATAAGTACACTGAAGACGCAATCAAGAAATGTTCTATGTTGTTTTACGAGAAATATAAAACCTATGAATCGGCTGATAGCTACAAATACCTTACTACAAAATATTCGAATTATGAGCGCATAAAGGCTTTAGAACTTTTCTTAGAGGGATTTAACAATTATGTAGTTGGTGCATTAGAGAGAAGCGGAAATTACCAGAGTGATATATTAGGAAGTAGTATTAAGGTGCAAGATTCCTCGGGTAACGATGTGTTAGTTATTATAGGCAAAGGAGTACAGAAATGGTGGAGTAAATTCGGAATAAAAATACCGGACGCAGATACAAACTACACTATCTCAAATGAATTACTAGATGCATTATTACAAGGTAACATTATTTGGGAAAATTTAGAAATAGGTTTACAAATGAAAATTAGCAAAGACAAAAATTACCACAACGGACACATAATGAGATGGCTTTCCAAATATGGATACCTCTACTTTAATCAGCAAAATAAAAAATAATGAATACATCAAATATCAATACTACAGAACTTAAATTTCTGATTCTTTTACCTTATTATAACCGTCCCAATATGCTTAGAAATGGGTTGCAAACTTATTTAGATTCAGAATACGAAAATTGGCATATCGCCATTGTTGACGACGGAAGCGACGAAGACAAAAAAGCTAAACCCATTCTGGAGGAAGTTTTTGGGGAAGGAATGTCCCATAAATATACGTTATATGATACGAATGATACGCTTGAAATGAAACTAAAGCGTGGTAGCATCCATTCATCATACTTAAACAAAGCTATAAGGGAAAGCGATGCTGATTATGTTCTCATTATTGGAGACGATGATGGAGTATATCAAGAGTACTTTTCTAGACTTAACGATTACTATAGTAAACACCCTGAAACAGTATACTCCTTTTGCCATATGATTCCGTATGACCCTACAGATGAAAAGCCTGGATTGGAAACTTTAAAAAAGAGAATAACCGAATCGCAGACTGGAAAATCTAGACCTTGGCATTCAGATTCGTTTATGGCACTTAACCACCCTACAGATGTAGTTCCTATTAATAGCTTAGACGCTACTCAAGTATCATGGAATAGGGAAACTGTTTTAGAAGCAGGTATAGAGTTTAATGAAAATATTACCGTCAATCTAGATGCTGATATTTTCAAGGCTTTATTCAATAAATTTGGGGTCTGTAAATTTAATAGGACAGTAGGTCCTTACAAAGGCTTTCATGCTACTCAAATGGGCATGAGGCACCGTCATCAAGACGAAAACACTTTATACGATATTCAGGATACAAAAATCAATGATTAACAGAATTACAAAATTAGATAAATTTACCGACGCTAGAGGTTGGTCACATATGGATATTTATAATATTATCCAAGAAGATACTAGAGTTAAAGGGGAAACAACACCTCCAAATTGGGTAAAGGAAGGAAACTTTCAAATCAATTACTCAGTACTTTACCCAGGAGTTATTAAAGCTTGGCATAGACATAAGAATCAAGATGATTATTTTTGCGTTATTAAAGGGATGGCACAAGTAGGTGTTTATCATGATTTAACGGGTGCTGAGAAATTTTTTATGGGTGAACATAACCCTTCTTTGCTTCATATAAAAGCGGGAGAATGGCATGGTTTAACTTGCGTAGGTAATGAACCTTGTGGTTTACTTTACCTTGTAACAAATAAATATGATGCCCAAAATCCTGATGAAGAACGTGCGGTTCATGATGCATTTGTTAGTGAAGATTGGTGGTTACCGGAAAACAAATGAGAGTTTTAGTATCAGGTAAGAAAGGGGTGTTAGCTAAAGCACTAGATAAAGCCTCTTATCACGAATCGTTTGGTAATTTAGAAATTATATGTGTTTCTAAGAATGAGTTAGATGTAACTCTTCCTGGTTTAATTGAAAAAGCTATCAATAAGTATAAGCCCGATGTTTTCCTCCATGCAGGAGGTATTGCAGGGTCAATGAAACAACATGAAGAGAACCCATTAGAAAGTATCGAAGTAAATATTATCGGAACAGCTAATGTTGCTCGTATCTGTGGTAGAAGAGGTATTAAGGTTGCGTATATTTCTACGGACTATGTTTATTGCGGAATCAATGGTGATAATACGGAAGAAACTCCGACTAAACCATTTAATAATTATGGGTTATCTAAACTAGCCGGTGAATGCGCAGTTAGAATGTTAGATAATAGTTTAGTTCTAAGGTGCAGTTTTACAGAGCGCCCATTTAAACATGATAAAGCTTTTTACGATTCTCACCGGTCATATTTGTACGATGATATAGCTGCAACCCGTATTTTAAAATGCATACAAGCAGAATCCACTGGAATTATAAATGTTGGTGGTCCTCCTCAAAGCGTCTACTCCTTTGCCCAATCAGTTAATCCTAAGATTCTTGCAACTTCAAGATTATCTGTTGACGAATATGTACCTTTGGATACTACAATGAGTGTAGGAAAATTAGAACTTATACTTAAACGTTTTGACTAAATACAAGTGTGGTAAATAGACACATTATACCGGGAGATGACCGCTTTAAAGATAAAGGAAAGAAAACTCCTGTCTTAGCGGAACCTTATCGAAGTGGTTTCGCTGATAACGAGCTTGGCATGTTTCATTTGGATAATCCTGATATAGGGTTATTTAATTTGGTTGATGGGGAATTGTTAAAACTAGCCGGTTCTGAAATTTTTATTTTTAAATACGAAAGAACAGAGGAAGTAGAGGATATTTATCAAGAGGACCGCGATAAAGTTATAAACCCCTTACCTGTAAAAGTTTATGGGCATTATGAACCACGCGCCGTTGAAGAAGTTTTAACAGAATTTGGTTTAGAAGCTGAGAATGACCAAATGTTCACCTTTAATAAATCAGATTTAGAAATGACGTTGAAACGAAGGTTACTCCCAGGAGATATCGTTAAACCTGTCTTTCAAGACTTGTTCTTCGAGGTATTCGAGGTTCAAGAGTCAAGTTTTGAGGTCTATGGTGTGTACCACCTTGTAGCTACGGCTAAGGTACTTCGTGATGTGGATGACAGGATACCTAATCTTGGAGTTCTTTAAGAAAAACAAGCTCTACTGTGCTTACAGCTCTATAATAAGAAGAGTTAGCCATCTCAGGCAATAATCTGAGCTAACCATTAAATATTATGAGTACAAAACAAGAAACTGAATCAGTAGTCAATTCTGACGAATCCCAAACGGACGCAAGTCCAAATATGAAAAGAGTACAAACTGTGTACCTTGAATTGTCAAACGGTAAAAAAGGTGTTTTTCACGGTGACGCAATTCTTGAAAAATTGGAAGCAGACGAGGATATGCCTCATGTAACCAACATTCAATTCTCCGAACCTACTAATATCCCTTCAGAGGAAGAATTAGAAGAATTACAAGCTATGTTAAAAGATATGGCTTTAAATTCAACAAGTGAAGAGTCTACATCAGATGTCCCTCAAGAAGAGGGAAGCTCTGATAACAATGACTAGATGTTTCGTAAAAGGTTTAGATGCCTTCCGTACTTCTCAATGTAAGAATGGTTACAATATATGTTACCGTTTCTTAGTTAACAAACAATTGCAATGTCCAAGTAATAATGAAG
>TARA_R110002074_G_scaffold104456_1_pt1 | contig 23687 bp, 13 predicted proteins | sample TARA_R110002074 | Tara Oceans TARA_R110002074 (sample SAMEA4397215) | marine metagenome | biome: Polar Biome; feature: [MIX] marine epipelagic wind mixed layer (ENVO:01000061); material: water (ENVO:00002006), including particulate matter (ENVO:01000060) such as... | depth 10-100 m | reverse complement strand
TGACAGAACAAGCGATACAAAAGAAAAGAATCAAACAGCTTGAGGCTGAGGGGTACTATGTACTGAAGCTAATAAAGACTAATAAGAACGGCATACCTGACTTGGTAGCATTCAAGCCTAACGCTGATGTTTTGTTTAGCGAGGTAAAAACTCCAAAAGGTAAACTATCAACACTTCAAGAATACAGGCTTAAAGAATTAGATAAATATGGATTTAGAACAGAGGTATACAAGGGCGAATAGCTACTTTTCATTTGACGATTTCTTTTTTTCAGGAATGACAGATTTTACATCAGAAGAAATAAAATCTGTTGTACATCAATGCAGAACTGTAATTGACCGACTTCCTGTTTTAAGTAATTGGCCTCAATATGTTGCAGGAGTTGTGACAAATAAAACGCCAAAGTTTTTTTTAGTTGAATATATTAAAGAAAATGAAGATGATGAGTATACTCAGACGTATTTTATCGAGATAAAAGAAATAGAGTGCGATGAGTACTTAGACCATATTAATAAAAAACTATCAATCAAATCATACCATGAAGACAAAATACAATCCGGAACTGACATCAAAGAAAGCACAACAGGAAGCATCGGAGTTGTTGAGAATATGTGAGAGACATTTTCAATGCAGCCTTTTAGAGAAAAACAGAAAGTCAAACAATGTAAATGCTAGAATGGCATTTGCTACATTACTAAGAAAAAAAGGATACAGCTTTGATAAGATTGGTAGCTTCTTAGATAAAGACCATGCTACAATTATTCATTACCACAGGAACATTGATATGTACCTAAGAACAGATGATTTTTTTAGCTACACATACGACAAGGTTAGTGAAGAGTTTGATAGTTATTGCACAAAAAATAGGCTTCAAAACCCAAAGAATTTTGTTGAGAGAAGAAGCAATAACAACTTTGAGTCAAAGCTACCATACTATAACGAAGAGCTAATCAGGCACATACAATATATAAACAAAGAAAAAAAAGAATTATCTTTGATTATAGAGCAGTTGGAACTAAAGAACAAAGCTCTAGAAATATCTGAAAACAGAGTCAGTAAACTTATTGAGATTGTAAGGCAACGAACTAAGATAGGAACAGAAAAGTTAATTGAGAAAAAATTACACGTTTGGTTTAACGGTGTGTATGAAAAATAAAATATAATGGCCAAACTAACAGCTTACGATGCAGAAAGAGTAAATCATATAAATCATCTGATGAAAAGTATTAACGATTCTTCAGATGAGATATACGAAAACCTTGTTGACCGTGACTTTATAGAAACAAAAAAGTCTTTGACTAAATTGATTTCTCAACTAAAAAGTATAGAAGAGTCTATAGAAGATGTCGCTTAAAGTCTTTTTGCTCTTGACCTTTTAACTTTAGAGGGTAATCTATCAGGTAATAATTCTTTAACATACTCCCTCTCCCAACGCTGTGCAATCTTTGGAAGATTTTTATGCATAAATCTTCTTTGTGCTTTACTTTTAAATGGCATATTATTATTATTTAATTCGTTCCAAATCCTGATGAACCAAAACCGCTTTTAGTTTTTCTTTTTGAGCTACTGCTACCGCTTCCAAAACCTGATGAACCAAAACCTGATTTAACACCTTGACCTGTATAGCCGTTCTCCTCATCTTTGATACGCTGTTTAGCAGCTCTCAATACTCTCTTCTCCTCTTTTATTCTTTGCTCCTCGTCCCAATCCATTGAGTTTGGCCCGAAAGTATCCATCCATAGTCTGTAGTCATATCTTTTCATATCACTCCTGCTTTTGTATCCCTGTAACTTATCTATCTCTTTAGCTCTTCTCTTTTCAGATTCGTTGGTAGCTTTACGCATTTCTCCGTACATATTTCTAAGCACTAACTTCCTTACATCTTTATACAAAGGAACTAATCCTGCGTTACCTAACACCTCTAAAGGCAGTCTAATCATAAGCTCATCCTGCTGTCTTGCTCTTGCTTCTGCACTTACTTTAGGAGCTTCAGTTGCTTTTCCTATCATAAAGTCTACGGTCTTAATGAAAGGGCTATAACCTGCTGACATTGCTTTTATAAAGTCACCTATATCACTACCTCTTCCGTCTTTGTTTTGAGGAACTACCTGATACTGAATACCATCTTTATAAGAGTCATACTTTCCTTCTCTAAGAAAGTCTAAAAACTCCTTATTAAATTCTTCGATACCATAATTTATAACTGACTTTGTAGCGTTACCAAAATCTCTACCTAACACCATAGATGTAATTGTAGAAGCTACAGCCTGCCCAAGTTGTTTTGAAGGAGCTTTTCTTTCTTCAGGTTCATCTCCGGCCAATCCTGTTAAAGCCTCGCTTAAAACTGTTGCAAGCATGGTATATGTAATCATACGGGTTGCTGACCCTGCAATTAATTGTGCTCCTTTAATCTTACTTAGACTACCTCTACCTACCGCATTAACAACACCTGTACGAGCAGTTACATATTCGTATATTAAGAACGTAGTCATAAAAGTATTAAAGGCATTAAATGCTTTAGTCATAATACCATCCCCCGGTTTCGATTGACCCTTTAGTATTCCCATAAAAGGATTTGCAGTCGAACCTGTCATTACAGATGTCTCATCAGCTAATGTTGTAGCTTTCTTTAGAGCCGCTGCATTCTCTGACATATATACTGAGTCTTCAGATGCTATCTTGTCAAAGTCAGGTTTTTTACCTGTTATGTTTTCAAACTCTGTGCTGAAACTACCAAACCACATTGGTCTCATAATTATCTTATCGGGAGTAGATATCAAAGCATCAGACACCGTAGCAACGCCACCTGCATACTTCGCTCCTGTAAGATTCCAAACTTGAGTCATCTTGTTCATAAACCTACCCTTAACTCTACCTCCTTTTTCACCTTGAGATTGATTCATTAGGTTGGTATCTACCATTCTACCCGATAAAGAATCACTAGGATATATACGTGTAGTTTGCTTAGACCCCAAGACCTTCATTGCTATAGCTGCAGCATCACTATTTAGGAAACCAAGACCTATCTTAGCTCCTATAGTAAACGCCCTTGGGTTTGTAATTAAGGCAAACGCTGTGTTTGATGTAAGCTCGGCAATCCATCTAGTACTACTCGCAAGTATTGCACGATATCCGTTTCTATTCATAAACTTAAGTGCAGACTCTCCTAAACTACTTTGATTAAAAGCATTCACAAACAAGTTGTTTATTACCTCATCGTAAGCGTCTCTAATTGCATTAAACTTTTCTCTTTGGTTTTCAGGCATCATATTAGAGTCTCCCTTTAGAGCCGCCTTAGTCCTATCTAAAGTCCTGTGTGCTGTTCTTATAGGTTCTGTCATGTGAAAGTCTAACAGAACACCCTTAGCACCTCTAGAGGCAGCCGCATAGAAATCAAAGTTTAACGGAGCAACATTACCTGTTCTTTCAATTAAAGAATTGGCCCTAGTACTAGGTCTTAAACTCTGTAAGATTTTCTGTGCCTCTGATGGAGCAGCTAAGTTATCTTTACCTGCTGCGGTTATTACATTTAAGTGAGTATAATTATTTCTTGGGTTCATTCTATCGCCACGAATAACTGCACTTGTAAAGACCGCTTTCTCTTGAAGCTCAGTATTTACATCTTGTATTTCTTTTATAGAAGCCTTCTCTACTTTTGAAAAAGAGTCATACAATTTAGTAATATCTATCTCACCATTAACCGCAAACTCAGTATATATCTCATTAAGCAAATCAGCGTCAAGTTTAGAGAATGTAGTCTTCCCATCCATTATAGCTTCTATGGTCTTTTTTATGTAAGCTCCGGCCTCATTAACTTCAGGGTTTCCAAGGTTACTTTCTGCCTCAAGCTGAATAGAATAAATCATCTGCTTAAACTTAGACTTCATTAATCCGTTTGGATTTCTACTGTATGTTTTGGCTACAGCATTTTGTGCTTTGTCAATTCTACCGAATATCTTTTTCATCTCAGCTTGATATCTTTCTTGAGATATAGCAGAACTATTAAACACAGCATTGAAAATATCTTTAGTTTTAAAATCTCCAAAAATTTGGTCAATATAAAACAAAGGATTTCTTCTTATCATTTCAGTAATAGCACCTCTTTTTGTTATTAAACTTTTTAGTCTACCATAAATAGCAGACGCAGGTAGCATCTTACTTCCTTGTATTGAGCTTGTTAGCATCTTAGAGTTTAACACGCTAGTCATTTTCTCTACTTGTATTTGTGCAAGATGAGGTAGGTAACCATTATTGATGTTGTCCATCAACTTCTGAATTTGCTGTAGGTCTTTTAATGACATGGCTTCCAACACTTGAGGAGTTGACATTAAAGAAACAAACCTATCAGCTACAATTCTGTCTAACCTGCTCTTAATGCTAGATATTCTTAATGTAGGTGAGCCTTTGATATCTTTTATAATAGCATCTTTCTCAGCTTGTATTTCAGCTTTTGTCTTAGGTGTTTTTGGAGGAGCAGGTGCTATCTCGGTTCTATACTTTGACATTATAGATAATTCTTCCGATGTAATTACACCTTCTTTCTCCATCTTTTTTAGCGTAGCAGAATAGTCTACAGCTCCTGTCTTCTTGCTTAAAACTTTATCGAAAGCATCAAACCTCTGTCCTAGCTCTGCAACCTGTGAGAACTCTGCATTTAATGCGTCAATAATATCTCCTGCAATTAGTGATACGGATTCTACATTACTCGGAGATATAACAGCTCCGCTTCCTGCAAAGTCAGCAACTAAATCAGTATAAATCTTAAAAACAGACTCAGGTATTAGTGATGGGTTAACATCAAAAATTTGAGAAAGCATAGGTGCTACAGCATCTGCACTACCTATTTTAGCTCTGATATTTTTATTGGCTTTTTTAATGTTTTTCCTTACAGTAGATAATTGTTCTGCATATTCTGCGTTATTAATAACACGAGCCATAAAATCTACAAACCTATCTATAGAAGCCTCGTTAAACATATTCACCCCACTAAACTTTTTGAGTATAGCTGCTGACTGCTTAAGTGTTATTCTTCCTGACCTAACCATAGAGGCTATTTCCAATGCTAGAAACTTACTTGTACGCATCCAAGCTGTAACAGGTGTTTTTGATTCTGCTGCTATTTCTTGCAGTTTCTCTGAAATCTCTACTTTATTTTCAGCGGTAACATTAGATTCTACTTCTATGCTCTGTAGTATTTTTGTCTTTGCTTTAGGCTTTGCTTTAGGCTTTGCTTTAGGCTTAGGCTTAGGCTTCGCAGCAGGCTTAGGCTTAGGCTTAGTAGCAGGCTTAGGCTTAGTAGCAGGCTTAGGCTTAACCTCAGCTTTAGGCTTAGGAGCTGTTTTTAATTTTGTTTTTAATTTTTTAATGTTTTTATTTAGAAGAGCCATGTCTTCTTTTACATCAGATATGTTTGCTCTAGCATCCTCTTTGACATCTGTTATGTTGTCGTTTAGCTCTTGAATATCTTCTTTCTTGTTACCCTCCCAATTTGGTGACTTTCTTATGGATGATATTCTTTTCTTAATAGACTCTACTTCAGCTTTGGTTTCAGCTCTGATGCTGTCTAGCTCGTTCTGTCCATCTTCAAGGTCACCTTCTATTTCAGCAATCTGTTCCTCTATAACTGAAGAATCTTCCTGTTGCTTACGTGACTGAGGAGTGTCAGAGTTATTTTTTGCAAAATCTTCAAAACCTTTTACGTCTTTGTTAGAACCAAGTATGTGAATTTGTTTTGGTTTCATAACTAATATCTCATTAGTTTGTGACCTTATATTCCCTTTGGTAATTAGTCCATCTATACCTTCTTTTTTATAAGCATCTAACTCTTCTTGAGTTCTAGCTACAATGTTTTGCGTATATTCAGGATTGGTTATATCTACTAAGATAGGATAAGCCTCGAAGTCTGCAACCAAAATTGGTTCTGTTTTTCCATACTTAGTTATTTTGCCTTTTCGTATTAAAGATGCAGCACCGGACATATCTATGTGCTCCGAATAAGGTTTTCCTTCATTATATTTTTGTATCTGTCTCCCTGCACCATAAGATTTAGCAATCTCTTTAGAGCCTGTCGCATAGATACCACTTCTACCAAACTTTTTATAATCTACAAATTCTGTAATACCTTTAGGGCCTCCATGATAAACAATGTTTTTCACCTTACTATCAGGGAATACACTTTTTAAATACTCGTTATATTGTTGTAAAGTACCAATATCACCTAATTTAGGATTAGATTCGTATACTTCTTTTGACTCCTGTTGCTTACGTGACTGAGGTGCGTCTGCCTCTGAATCTAACTGTGTAAACTCTTCCGGAAGAAGCATTACTTTTTGGTCGGCAAACTGCATAGTTGCATAAGCCTCTTTTACTTTAGCCTCTGCTTCATCAAACTTACCTTCTTTTCGTAAAGCTCTAGCTTCATCTCTTAGGGCGAAAGCTGCTTCATTAACTCCTGAGAAATTAACCCAAGAGTTTTGTCCCCTAGTCTCGGTTGTCATTGCTTTCCTAGCTAAAGGAGTGTACATTCTTGAGTGAACATCCCAAGCGTTCTCTTCTCCTAATGGCCCAAAGCTATTACCTTCTTTAGAGTGTCCAAAGAAATCGTGTACAAATCTAAATATGTCATTAACTAAAAGTGGTTTCCCATTTTTGTCTTTAAAATTTGTTGGAGCTAACATTGGATTAGCTGCTCTATCTGCGTCTGTAATACCATCAGAACCAAACCCTTCCTCTGTTGAGAATACTCTCATATTCTTATTGTCTCTAAGGTCTGAAATCATATCAGTAGAACTCTTGTACTCTGTATCACTCATCTCCATTCCAAAGCCATCAGCTATTATAGCTTCATACTGTGAAACAGTCTCGTCTATTAAGGCTTCATAAGAGGCTTGTACTTCAGGGTCATTCGGATTTGTTTCTTGGTTTTGATATGCGTCTGCAATTCTTTGTGCTCTTTCTAAATTTAACTTAGTTATTCTCTTACCTTTTGGCGTATCAATTCCAATTCTCTCTTTAATTCTATTCGCAATTTCTGTTGCTGCCTGTAAGGGCTTACTAAAGAGTCTGTTTCCTGCTGCAATTTTTGGCTTGGCTTCTTCATTTTTATTTGTTTTTTGTGATTTATTTTCTTGCTTACGAGATATAGGAGCATCGGGAAATAATAACATTTGGTCTTCTCTTGCAACGTCTTCTGTTTCTTGTAACGTAGTTTCTTTACGTTGTTCAGATGTCATCTTCGCTCTTTTTTGAACGTTCCTAGCCTCTACCTCTCCTCCTAATTTTTTATATTTTTTAAAAGAGTCTGATTCACTCTTAAACATTTCAAGGTTACCCCCCAAAGCAAAGCCTTCAATGTTTTGTATTTCGTGTTGTATTTCGTGCAAAAGAACTGATTCTATTTGTAACATTTGCTTTTGAAAACTTTCTTCAGGTGTTTTAGCAATGGTTCTACCTATAATTTCAATCAACCCTTCCTTAGAAACACCTTTAACAGCATAGCTTTTCCCAAATTTTTTAGAACTAACACCGTAAGAAGGAATTTTTATATCTATAGACACACTTGATAACTGAGGATACATTTCTAACAATCTAGAGTCTAATATAGTGCCTAAATTTGTTTTTAAATTTAGAACATTTTTGTCTGTCTTTACAGTTGTTTTTGCGTTTAATTTTTCTCCATCAACAAGACTATCAATAAACATCTTTGCTCCTGTTTCTTCTTTTTGAGTTATATTGTTTATACCTCCTAGGTCATTATTTCCATCTATAACACTTTGAAAATATGTTCTATCTTTTTTATTGAATACTGTTACCCTGTCTAAAATTCTTTGTATAATTCTATTTTTTAAACCAACTCCATTGCCTTTATAACTGAGCTTGTCTGTAAGTGTTTTTTCATAAGAATCATAAATTTTAGACAAATCAAATACACCATCAGAAATTTCATACCTCCACTTACCATCAGCACCACGTTCCCATCCTGTTGCAATACGAATATCTTTAGCAGATTCTTTAGCATTTTCCATCTGTTTCGCAACAATAAGGTTGTCTTTGACATTTTGTGACAACTCAGCATTCTCTCCTATGATTTGCTTACGAGACTCGTTGCTTGATTTCTTAGTTTTCTTGTTGTCGAATATCTCTACATCTTTAGTAGTTATTTCTTGTCCCGACTTAACCTTACCTGAGACAACATTAAGTAAGTCAATAACTTCAGCATCAGTAAATGGTTTAACACCTAGTATCTTTGCTATCTTATCAAGCCATCTCTTTACTATGTTTTTAGTAGGTGCATCTAGGTTTGGATACTCATCTGCTAACAATCCAAAAAGCTCTGCCATACTTTCCTCACTCTGTAGTGAAGACTCATAGTTACTAGAGAACTTCTCTAACTTTGCAAGCAACTCAGGGGATGCAGTTTTCTTAACAGCCTTAAGCATTCTGTCTGTAATAGCTTTAGCCTGCTTATTAGTAAGACCATTGTTTAATAACAATGCATGAAACACTTCGTGGGCTACTGTGTTACCTGTAGCCTTGCTTGCGTTTATGTTTATTGTTTTAGTCTTAGGGTTATACTCACCTCTAGTAGACTGCTCTCTAGACTCTTCTCCTGCAGCTTTACGATAAGATGCATCATCATTATGCACAACTACTTTAATGTCCTTACCAATCGTCTTAAGGGATTTTATAGCGTTGTCTACTTGCTTTCTGATTTCTACTTTCTTCTGCTCTGTGTTTGTGTCCTCAAGGACACTACCACTTCTTAGTACTGCATCGCTATGTTTTACTGCGGCATCTACTGCTGCCTCATATTTAGCGTAAAATTTATTGTACTCTGCTTGTGCTGCTTTTATTTGTTTTTTGTTGCCATTTTTTTTAGCAGCATCAAGTGCCTTAAGAGAAGGTGCTGTTGCATCAAAGGTTTCGTTAACCTTATTTTTTAAATCAATAGCTTTTTGTTCTGATTCAGGGGTAAGGTTTTTTTGATACTCTGCTTCTCTTAATTCTTTTAGCTTCGTTTCTTTCTTGGTTAGCTTTTTTGATGAATCATCTGCTCTTTTATCTCTTTTCTTTCCTCTTAAGTCAAACATCTCAGAAGGATTGTCTATGAAGATATCTTTCATACCACCTAAAATGCTGTTAAACTTAAAATCAAAGTCTTTTTCGTCTTTGTTTATTTCTTTTTCTAATGCTTCTATTTCCTGTAACTCTTTTGTTTTTGGTCTTGTCTCATCAGGTGCATCATCAAGGTCTATTGCGTTGTCAACTGCACTATCAGCAGCTTCTTTAAGAACATTCTTTTTTGTGTTTTGATATATTTCATTGGCCCTTTCTAGCTGAATAGATTCTGTTAATTCAAAATCCGTATTACCCTCAGCCTCAGCCTCAGATATCAACTGTTCACTTGCTTGTTCTAGGTATTCTACTTGCTGAGATTGCTCAAGTGCTGTAAAATCTTTTATGGAGTCAATTAATATACTGTCTTTTGCTTCTTCTACCTTAAGTTTATTTTCGTCCTCTATTAGTTTTTTGGTATTGTCAAAATCTTCTTGAGTGTAAGCATAGTCGTCACCATTAATCTCTTTTAGTCTAGCAACTACTGCATCATCTGCTACCTCAACAGCACCTGCTTCAACAACTTGCTGTGTTGCAATATCGTTAATGGTTTTTCTGACTTCTGCTGCTCGCTCTTTGCCAATCTCTGTTTTGTTTCCCTCAAGTGCTCGTAGTTCTTTCTGTAACGCAACTACCTCAGAAAGAGCTTCAGGAGTAATGTCAGGTATTACTTTTCTTACCTGCTCCTCTATAGATAGTGTCACTATTTTATCTTGCATTGCAGCATCTCTTCCCTCGTAATCGTTGTCTATTTGTATCTTACTTGCGGTAAGCTCCTCTAGAGTCATTGTAGCTATCAAGTTGTCTATGGTAGCTGCATCAACTACCTCTCCGTTTACCTTGTATTTGGCCTTGCTAAATCTAGTCGAAATTAAATTCTTTACACCACCGGGGATTTCAGCTATACCTTCAAGTAATACCTCAGAGATATCAAATTCTTGACCCTTAGTGTCACCCACTATATTTGTTGCAGCAATACCTGCTGTCTCACCTATTGAACCACCTACTGCTTCTACACCACTTGAAGCAGCTAGTGCTTTTAATGTTGTGCCTCTAGATGCTGAACCTGTAGCTCTTGCACCTTTTTTTAATATTTTAGATGCAATCTTACCACCGACTTTACCTGAAAGCATATCAAGAGCACCTATGGCAATACCCCTAGCAACTGCTTTATTTCTAATACTTGTGTAAGTTTTTTCGTTACTTAAGGCAGCTTTAATTTTTTCAGGAGTTAACTCTCCTTTAATTTCTCCTTGAAGCAATTCAGAGAAAGTAGAACCCATCTCTATTGCTGTACTTGCTGCTGCAAATGCAAGAGGTATTGCTGCTGCCGCTCCTGTAATAGCTCCTGCTGCCGCTCCTACAACTGTTCCTGCAATAGGAACAACAACGGTTGCCGCTGTACCTGCTGTAGCCGCTCCAATTGCTGCGTTTGCAGCTATAATTGTTCCACCTGCTGCTAAAGCATCTGTGTTTGCTGCCATTGCAGAAAATGAGCTTAACATTAACTCAGGTAGTATTGTTGCACCTGACTTAGCAATACCCATAACAACACCTAAAACACCTCCGTACTCTTCGTAGGTTCTTTGGTACTCTTGCATTTCTGCAGAAGCTCCATATTTTTCAGCGTTTCTATTAGCTTCAATATAACTAGCGATGTCCTCCTCTGAGGCCATTGACCCTGCGAACAAAAGGTCTGATGCATTCTCCGCTGCAATCCCTTGGTTTACACCACCGGCAACTGCACGAGCCATGTCATCTATAAAATCTCCAATCCCTAAAGGTACTATGGCATCAAATCCTCTTAATGCATCTCCAAAACCACCCTCAAAATAGTCCTGTTCCGTAATCTCAGGTAAATCTTGATATAGTGAAGTCTCTGCTGACTCTAATTCTCCAAGACCAAAACTTGATACTTCTTGAGGAGAATCTTTTTTTTTTAAGTTACCATCTTCCACATAATCATTAAAAGTATCTATACCATATTGATTTATAAGGTCACCTTCAGTATAAACTTTTCCGTTAGGTGTTTCATAGAAACTATCACCTTGGTTTAGGCTTGGGTCTTCTTCTTGTTGAAACTCAATTAAATCTCCTGCGTTAACCAATGCATCAAATTGTTCACTACCGTAGCGTTCTAATGCATCGGTTTGACTCATCTTCATTCCGTTTGGTGTAGTGTAATATATTTCGTCTTGTATTGCCATAAAAAATTATATACTAATTGTTAACAGTCTATAGGTAAACCTGTAGCTAGTTCTATTTTCTTTCCATCCTCACAAGGGCCAAAACCTGCATCATCTTCTGTACTATTTGCCTTTTTATTACGCCCTGTGAATCCTTCAGTTTTTGCAATTTGAGCTATTTTATTGGTTTTCTTCATAACTGCTGTAAACCATTCTTCAAAAGCCTCTTCTACTTCTATTGCATTAGCATTAGTGTTGAAATCTGAATCCATCTCAAACGTTTTATCTGTGACTCCGTCTCCTCCCCAACCATCTATAGTAATAAGAGTGTTGTCATCTCCTGCAATACCTACAGCCGTAGCTGTTAATCCGTATTTACTATACAGCTTATTCATTCTCTCAGCAACTACTTTTTGTTCTTTCTTTAAAAAAGAGTTATCATCATCATCTCTAGGGAATCCTTTACCTATATATGTTGACAACTCATTATTGAATCTTTGTTCGTTACCTTTTCTGTTTGCTCCACTAATATATTTTGGGTTATATGCTTTAGAATTACCATCTGTTCCTGTAACAAATCCACCTGCAGCCATAGCATCTTCAGGATTATCTAATCCCGTAATCTCATTACCAATGATTGCCCACTCTTCATCAGATATTCCTTCGGAAATATCAATAGTTCTGTTCCCTTCTGAGTTTGCAGCGTTATAAACAAACTCTATAGACATCCCATCTTCTGATGGATTAATACCTACAAGCCCTGCATTCTGAGCTATTTGTGTACCTAAGATGTTGGCAAAAGATGCTACTCTCTCGTCAGCAGTTTGACCTTTAATTGAGTTCCAAGTTTTTTGTGCATTCTGTTTTTTCTCTAAATCTCTTGCATCATCCCTTACATCTTTAGGGTCTGCAGGTTTGTAAGTAGGAGGATTGTAATCTTTAACAGACACAGCTTTTTCTTCTTTGTTTATTTTATTTCTAATATCAACACGCATAAAAGAGCGTATAGCTTTTTCTTGTTCTGCTGCGTGTTTGTTTCTGCTTACATCAAACACAGGGACATTTCTCTCGCCCTGTCTTTCCATAAGAATCATTTCAGGGTTTGCATTGGCTTCAACCTCATCAAAAGTAAAGGTATAGTTCTTACCACCGTCAGTCATAACAACATTCTCTGTAAGTATAGATGTTAGGTTATAAGGGTTTCCAAAGATACCATCTATCGCTGCGTTCTCTGCTGAAAGATAAATATCAATAATACCTGCCATATCTTCTCCGGGGTATGCTTTTGTAAGTGCAGCTTTATCTACATCAGTTAATGTTTTTGATGTTGGGTCAATGCTTGTAAGTAACCGACCTGCTTCTAGCCTACTACCTGTTAGTTTTTCTACTGTAGTCCAAGCTCCTGTTTCCTCAACAAACTTTGAAGATACAGCTCCTGCATCAAACTTATCATATTCTGTAAGTATCTGACCTTGCAACGAGCTTACAGCTACAAATTGATTAGGGTCTTGAGTTAGCTCTCTTTCACCTGACACAGAGTTAGTTCTCATCATAGCGGCAGTAACTTTTCCTGTCTCAGGATTAATAGCTAACTGACTGTTATTAAAATTAGCAAACCCCTCTGCATTCTCCATCATCCAAACTTCAAGTGCTTGAGATGATGTAGCTATATCTTGTGACTTCATACGCTCCATTTTATTTGCGTATACCTCTTGATAGTTTTCCATTAATGAGAACGCTTGGTCTGTTCCGTCAACTAAATTCTGACGCATCTGAGTGTATTGACTTGGATTAAGCATACCACTTTTTAGTAGTTGCTCTTGCATCATCATTGCTTTTTGAGCTTCATCACCAAACTGTAATCCCCATTCTCTAATAGATGTACTTTCTCCCTGTGGCTGATTATTTAACTGCTTTTGATACTCACGAGTTGCGTCATCAATAGCGGTCTTTTTTTCAATTCTTAAGTTTTTTTCATCCTCAACAACCTTTGTCAAATTAGATGCTGCCTCTGTCCAATTTACTTGTACCTGTGGGTCACGGGGTTTGTATTTGTAGTAACTCATAGTCTTAGTTAAAAGGGTTCATATAATCTATTGCTTGACCTGCTCTTGTTTTTATTCCTAATGCACTTTTCCTAAAATCTCTTGCCCATTTACCGGATTGTTTTGACATAAAAGCATTAAATTTTTCTGTGCTTGGGTCGTTCATTATTTCAGTAATATCTACACCCTTATACTTATTTGTAGCTGCTGCAAATTCAGAACTTGGTTCTGAATACAAGACTTCAGCAGTAGGAGCAACATAATTGTCCCCACCTTTAACACCTGAACCTGCTGTTGCTGCAGTTTTAACATCACCTACATTGAAACCTACTTGGTCTTTAGCCTCGAATCCAACAGTATATTTATCAATTCCGCCAATCCTATCATTTGTAGATGATTGTGTGCTGTTTCTTCCAACAACATTTGCCTGCCTTGCTCCTGCATTACTAGCATACAAAGGAGCTGCTGCTCCTATTGCTGCGGCTGTGTTCACAACACCTTGTAAGCCTTGATTTGTCATCATAGCAGCTTTGTCTGCTGCTGCTGCTGCTGCATCTTGAGCACCTGCAACCTCACCTAAGTCTAGTTGAACACCTATATCTCTTAATCTTGAATCCTCTTCAGCTTGTGCAGCTTCAAGGTCGAAAAGCCTATCGCTCTGTGCGTCACGAACTTGCCCTTGTGCCTCGTTCTGTGCAGCTAAAAGCCTACCTACTGTAGCCGCTCCACCTCTTTCGCTTTCAATACCTGCCTCAAGAGCTTGTGCTCCGGCTGATAATAAAGCCTCACGTTGTCTTTCAAATGGTTCTTTGTTAATAGCTAAGACATCCATATAATTTGTCTCTAGCTTTCTACGAGCTTCTGACATTTTATTTTTAACCTCAGCTTGTGCTCTAGCCTCTTTCTTTTTAGCCTTACTAGCTGCGTCAAAAGACATTGCCATTCCTGCTCCTGCTGAAGCTATTGCTACTGATGCTGCTATTACTGAACTTGCTACTGCTGCCATAACTATTTTATTTGTTTAGTTTTATTTATTATATGCTCAGGAAGCTCTCTAAAATTTTCTGTGTACAATTCCTCTTCAGCCTCTTCAACTGTTTCAGCATCTGTTTTGTAAACACACGCCCATACACAATCTTCGTGCATATAAGCTATTCTCTGTGTGCCCATTTCAGTTTGCAAAACCATTGGTGCTTTTATTCTTTTAACCTCTGCTTTATCTGTAATAATAGACATTTCACCGCTCATAAAAAATGATGGATGATTTGTCTTATGTATAAAACTGACTACAACCATGCCTTTTGGCATAAAGATTTCTCTTGTGTAGATGCCATCTTTTATGTGATGCTTTAAAGGCATTGCCTCATCCATTTCAGGTGTATGATGCTCTAGGGCTTCGGGTATTTGTTGAATTTGTTTTCTAAATTCGGCAATTCTCTCCCATAACATACCTGTATTAGATGTTATTTGCTCAAGTATTTGAACGCCCTGCATTTCTTCAACCATGTAGCAAAGATACAAATTTTACGGATAACTTTTCATTACCTCACTCTCGACAGCAAATAGATTAATTTTTGTTGTAGATGTGTTTACAATATCAAAAACACAGTAGTGACCTAAAACTCCGTGAGACTCTGCAATTGAGTTCTTAATATAGAAGAAGAAAAGCTCTTGTCCTGCAATAGGACTACTTCCTGCTGTTGTGGTATCTATTACAACCTGATTAATACCTTGTTGTGGGTTTATGTTTATCTCTTCTATCTGTCCTGCAAGGAATGGTGTGTTAGTAAGGATGTTAAGAAAGTACATCATATCACCAACTGACATCATAGTGTCTAGCTCTATATCTGTAGAGAAATTAATAGTATCCGCATTTGCAATAGTTTCGCTATTTCCAATACCATTCAAAGAGCGTAACGCATACTCGCTAGACTGTGCCGGAACAGTACCTGAGTTTCTTACAAAAGCATAGAACGATGCTTCTTTTTCATCAAACCAACCTGCCTCAATAAACCCTGAGTCTTGTATATCGGTTCTTAATGTAACTCCCCAAGCTGCATCACCCTCTATGTTAATGGTTTTAAACAACTTGTTCTCAAGAGGCATCTCGTTAAATACAGACTGTACCGTACTTGCGTACTGAACGCCATAAAAATTATTGCGTACCTCGTTAGTATTATGTCTATATAAATTTCCGTTATTGAACGTGTAGAAGTAATTATTCATACCAATCATCCAATCAGGAAAGTAAGAATAAAACGATGGCCACCCTTGAGCACCTCCGTCATAAGTCAATGTGTTATTTGTATTTGTTGCTAAAGACATATATTTATTTATTTATAGAGAGTCGCAGATAGAGCCGTTGCATTCGCTACAGCAATCTATAACAACATTACTCTCAATTTCTAGTATTTTAAAAGTGGAATGGTCAGCACCTTGAGTAGTCATTACCGTCTCCGCTATTGCATACCAACCATCATCAATAACATCTCCTAGTACTACATCTCCGTTTGTAATGTTTTGATACTCAACACCTCCTGCAAAATTCATCTCATATTCAATTGAATAGTTGTTAAGAGGGTCGCATACAAAATCACAATCTGTAAAAATATCTGTCCTAAAAATTCCTGATGGAGGTTCGGGACAAGATTCACAATTTTGAATATTAAGAAGGGCACAATTAACTTGCTGCCTAACAATATTACCATCAGAGTAAAACCCATCTGATTCACATATAGTTAAATTTTCATCAGCATAAACTGCTGTTGAGTTTGCTAGTGTTGTTCCGTCTAAGTAATATACTGCCATAATTTATTTTGATTTAAAATGAGCAATCGCCATCGTTGTATAGGTTATTGCTGCCGGGGTCTACCGAGCCTGTTAAAGCACAGAATGTATCTGCATCATATCCACTTGCACCACCTACAAATTCCTGACGGAAAACTCCATTACAATCTGTATATGAATAACCACTCCCTGTTCCTGAATATGTTGAAACAGTATACTGAGTACAATTTAAACTTGATTCAAAATCACAGTTTACAACATCGCCACAAGTCTGAGTTACATTAGAGTGTAGTGTTGCGTTTGGAGTAACACCAAAGTTTATTATCGTACCGCAGTAAACAAATGTTCCTGCTCCTGCTCCAACTCCTTGTACATACTGAACAACTGAGCCTATACCTATTCCGTTTTGATATGTATCTTCAATAGTAAATTGAGTTCCTGAATTACAGTCTTGAAGCACGTATATGTTATCTCCATCTTCACAATCACAGCAAGCTGCTTGGCTAGTACTGCTATCATAGCATAGGTCTACTACAGCAACGTCTCTATAATCCCAAATTAGATATAGATACTGTCCTGTGGAGGGCATATTAAAAGTAGCTGTATACGCACTATTTCCGTTAGTTGGAGGTGTTGGTGCTCCTGCGTCTGTACTTGCTACAAGTAGTGCCTGTATTCCTGTGGTTGTATTGTTGTATAAAGTATCACTTCTAAGATATCTAAACCTGTCTGAGTTAACATTAAAAAGGTACGTATCATTAATCTTTTTGTCTGAGCCAATAGTTATTACAGAGTTGTTTGTTGGTATTAAATTACCCCCTTGTTGACCTGTAACCTTGTTGTACAAATTAACTATAGGAGCAACACCTGCTTGAAAAGTAACACCTATTGAATTATTTGGAGACTGAAAGTCATCATCAGTCCACTTGTATTCGCTATGAGTTGTTTCTGATGCATCACCCTGTACGTTTATACCAACTGTTACAATTGTAATCTTATCACCTACAGGGCATCCCACGGTCATGCTTATGTCTATTTCGTCTGTTGGCATAATACTTATTAGAACCTCATCGTTTAATACATTGTCTTTGTCAAACGTTAGAACACCACTTGAACTAACACTTCCGGTTGTAGTAACAACTCCATTATAAAGAGCTATAACCTCAAACGTTCCTGTTACAGGTAGCTCTACATTATAATCAATACTTACTGTTCCAACTAAATTGCCAATATTATAACAATACTGATATCCAACATTTTTAATTACAAAAGACTCTGTTATACCACAATTCCTACACACTTCAACTGAAGGTTTTTCAATTCTATTAGACGACAATACAAACTCGTTCATATATGGGTCATACCCACCTAACTTTTGAGTTGTAAAAGTTTCATTAAACAGGTCTCTAAACCAAGTACGCATACCACTTGATGACACTATCTGTAACTGCTCGTTCTGAGCACTTGAGCCTTTTAGGTTTATTACAACCCCTCTCTTTGCATCCGTAAAATATTTATCTCCACCCCACTCAGAAAAACTCTCAGCATTGTTTGATATTCCAAACTCCTCTATTCTTGCAATCTGAGTTCCTAAAACTTCAGGTACTGATGTTAAGGCATTTCCTCCTGCTGCATCAGACAATAAATTCTTACCTGCTAATACATAAGATATCTTATCTTCCTGTAGTGATAGCACATCAGTCTCTCTAGCAAACAATTTTCTAATAGGGCCAAACGATGTTTCTAGCTTTTTAAAGTTTAACAGTCCACCATTAAATTCATTTAGCTTATTTATGTTTGACTCTGAGTTAAATACTCCACTATAAGTAATGTCAGAAAATCTTCTTTCCTCACCATACACTTCAGAGTCTGTTGTTGCAGCTCTATTTCCTAAAACAACCTCTTTTCCAATTATAGAGTCTTGAACCTTAAAACTTTCCGCACCATTACCAAACGAATAGCAATTAAAAAATGCAGTACTTATAATAGCAGGAACATCTTGAGAGAAATTTTGGCTTTGAAAGTTACCCTGATGCTGACCTAGTGCATCAATAGGATAGGACTCAGAAGACTCGTACCATAAATCAGGAGCTGCATCTTGAGGGTCTGACTCAAAAATAAGTGTGCTGTCAGCAAGTGTTATAGATATTTCTACCTGTAATCTAGTTTTTTTCTTAGTGCTGCTATAACCTAAACTACTTTTAACTTGAAAGTATGTTTGATTTGTTTGATTATCAAAAGCAGCAAATATATTAGAAATGTCACAAGAATTAGATAAGCCATTCATTACATCAGTATAAATCAACTCAAAATCTTGTGGATTTTTATCTGTTGCCTGACTATTTAAAGCAGGTGCAATGTTGTCACCATTAAACCAATCTTCAAAACTAGGGTAGGTGTCTGCTGCAATAAAATTAGTATCAACTTCCCAAGTTCTTCTGTCTACACGACCTTGAAATGCACCTTCATTACCTCTTCTTATATTACTAATTCTTATAGCTATTCTAGAGCCTGCATTTATTTCAATATCCTCATACGCAAGAGTGTCTTCATTGTAAATCTGCACAGGATAATTTACTAATACACAAGTTCCACCTGAGCTACCTGTTTTGGCACTTATCTCTCCCGGTGCTATATTTGAGTTTGGCCCTAGTTCTGTAGAAAAATTATTAGCCTGAAGTTTCATGTAAACTCCTGAAGGTACAAGTATCTCATTACCTTCGCTATCTTGAGGTTTTGGGTCTAAAAAATCTTGAGGCTGTGCTTCTTTTTCTAATACAGTAGTCCAAGTACAATTCTGTCTTGCACCATTGCTATCTGCCTTAACAATCATCTCATCACCCGTCTCTATCTTAGTTGAGTTCTGTCCCTCAAGTAAGAAATAATCACCCCCTGTAGATGGGTCTCTAAAGTATAAATTACTATATATTACATTGTAGCCTTGCTTGTCAGGTTTAATAACAAACTTATATCGTGTTGCCCAATAAGGAGCAATCTGAGTAGTTGGTATATTTACCTGTATAGAATTTTGACTTACTGAAGCAGAGCAGGGAATTTGAACAGTATTATTTAAACTAACCAATGCTGTTGTGCTTCGGTTAAACTCATCCATATATACTATTCCAATTTCATAACCCCTATTGCTATGAAGACTTTTTGGATTTCCAATCTCTTGAAAACTAACTGATGATAAATTTATCTCATAGTATTCGTAATAACTTTTAGTTGGTGCAAGAACATCATCTACAAATTGCATTGCAATAAGTTGAATCCCTAATATGTCCGAACCTATTGAAGATATGATTTTTAACGGCTGACCTGCTGCACTAATACCACTCGCATACTTAAAAGCTGAACCGTTATCAACGGTAACTTCATTTGAAATAGCACAATTAAATGTATCGGTAAAACTGACTCCGTCACAAGAACTAACCACAGGCTCTATAGTAGATGCCTCCCCTATTCTCTGTACAAAATCAGGGAAAACAGAAAGCTCGTATATATTGCTAAAATTGCTTGTAAGTGTATATGAAAAAGTTATAGTTGTTTCCGCTAAAGTGTCGGTAGGCTGTGGACTTCCTCCACTCCATAGAGCGTGAGAAAACCTAAGCAATATACTTATACTTGCTCCTACCACAAGGTCTACTCCTGCAAAGTCTATTTCTATTATAGACTCAGGAATATTAAACCCTCCATTGATACTATAAGCACCTTCTCCTAATGCGTATGATTGTTGACTTAATCCTACAGTTTCAGAATTTAAACTTGTACTATACTCTAACTTAGTAGTATTACCATCTAAGTCTTTTAGGTCATAACCCTCAAGATAGTTACCATACATTAGTCTGTTTCCCATAAGAGTCTGAGCATCAGCTAGTCTAGGCACGTTGTCAAACACTCTTAATATCTCTGAAGCCGGTAATACTGTAAATATTTTACTATTATCAAAAACATAGGTCTCATCTGAATCGTCAGGTAAACCCTGTTCTTCTTTATCTAATTTCTCTATAATCTTAATTACACTAGAGTTCATGTCCTTAAACAAAAGGTCAACAGACTTTACAAGTGGGCCTCCCGTGTTGTATGTAATATTAACTGCATTTCTAGCGTTTAACATACCGTCATTTAATGCGGTTGCAACGTTGTAATTAAATGAACCCGGTATAAAAGAGGCGGCACTAAATTGAGATGTTGCCGAATACTCTCCATCCTCGTACCTGTACCTGTATCCAAAAGATATAAACCTGTCTTCTAAAAAGTTACTTGTACTTGCATTTGTTATAGGCTCAATACTAGGAGAAGTTACAGGAGGTCTTTTAATAACAAGCAATGACTCTAAAGAAATAGCGTCTACTCCTGCAACAGGATTAGGATAATTCTTTGTTACATTAATTTGCTTTGGAGCTGTGTAATTATCTGTAAAAAATAACAACTCCTCTATTTTATCCACACCTGTTATAAGATACTTTGGATTAAAATTTAAAGTTGTGTTACCATCTGATAATCCGCTATCTATAGAAATAATATGATATTGTGTACTGCTTGTTTTAGTATCATACGATACTATCAAGTCAATCTTATTTGTAGGAGAACTAACAAACGAACTATCGTGAATAAACCAATAGATAGTCTCATTACTTCCGTCCTCGTATGCACCAATGCAACGAGCATTACTACTTAATGGTATCCCATTGTAAGATATACTTGTTAAAAGTTCGTTACCCTTGGCGTTTTCTATAACACCAATCTCAGAACCCTCTGTAGACCCCATACGAACATTTAATGCATCAACGTACTGTCCGTTAGGAATCAGTCGCTCATCCAACATCTTGTTCATTGTACCCTTAATAAAATTTCTAGATGTGTTTGCCATATTACTTAATCCACTTATCCTGACCTCTCAGGTTCATTAATAATCTCCCCGGATGTATATTGCTTATTCTTATTTTTGCGTTCCTTAGAAGTGCTGATTTACGTTTTTTAGCTCTTGATACAATGTATTCTTGAACATTAAGTTTAGAGTTTAGTATTGAGAACTCTATAAAAGCATAAACATACTCTTCAAAGAGCTTGTTAACATTAACCCTAGAGTCATCTCCACCTTCCATACCATCTGAAACATACTCAAGAACAGCTATTTGATTAGCCATGCTTGAACTAAAATTTATTACGCCTGCTGCTTTATCAATAGTAAACGTTGGATTTGCGTTTGCAGTCTCTGTATTTAATCCAAAAGCTGCACCAATACCAAACTCAAAATACCAATTACCATCACAGTTGTATCCCGGAAGTCCATTAAACTGTCCGTTATTTTGGTCTAAGTATATGCTTTGACCCACACCTATAATCCTGTCATAATCAAGATTAGAAAACTCAGGTTTTAGTATATTTCCCTGTATGTCAAATAAAATCTTACCTGTATTATCCTGCAAATATGCTGCAGAAGACTGTGTCTGAATATTTTCGCTTAAAGGAAACAATAGTCCATTTCTATATTGAGATATTCTAACCCAATTAACATAATCAGGAGGTAATACAAACCTAAGCTGACTATCTACGTTTAATTCTAATATTTTTATTTCCTTAAAGGCATCGTAGTTTAGTTCTTGAACGGCACGCTTTGCATGAAATAATACTCTATACCTCTCTTCGTTATTTACAAGATTGTGGTTTCCTGAGTACATCAACATAAAGTTGTTGACTATATCATACAGAGATACATATTGATATGAACCCCAATTCTCATCTATTGGAGGGTTTCCTCCATTTTCGTAATACTGATATTCTGATATATATGCCATTATGATTGTTCTTGATTAGTTTCTTGTTCCTCTGCCTGTGCAAACTGATATATGTCTGCCTCTCTAATAGAAACACCTGCGTATTGAAGTATTTTTAAAATCAAACCAACCTCATCGTCTAATGGTATTTCAAAATCCTGATAGTCAGCAGCAGATGCATTAAATGCAGGCTCTCCGTTTAGCAAATCTACGTAAGTCCATTTTGGTGTTTTAGGGTATCTTATGTACTGACATTTTACCTGTCCAACTGCTTTTATTGTGTCAGGATATACTGTTAGATTAATATCCTCTTGAGTATAAGCAGGAAATGTTAGTGTTGGTGCAGTATATACAGAATTAGAAAGCATAGTTATTTTGCTGTGAGCAACTTGCTCTGCCTCTTCTAACTTACTTGCTTTTTTAAAAATAGAATAATCTATTCCAATTGCATTCCAAGTACCTGCTCCACCTGTTGTCTGAAGCGTTGTTGCGTTTTCTACTAAAGTAACTATAACATACTCAAGACCACTAAGTTTAGTTAGTGCTACTATATCGCCTACGTTTATGTCTACGGTAAAATCTGCTTGGTCATCAATTAATTTAGTGCCACCTCCAACGGTAGCTGTGGTCTCACCCTCATCTAAAAGGCTTTGGTATACCAATACTTTATTTAATAAATAATAATCACTTCCGGTTGTTGTTGGAGAAGGTGCAAGATAAAGATTTTCAAAGTTCTGAGCCAATCCTGCTGTAACTGAAAACAAATCAATAGCCTCTTCTATACCTTTAGTTATATCGGCATATCCGTCTCCTGATTGTCTTGCGTTTTCTTTGTTTATTTGATAGTTGTACTCATAAAAGTAGTTCTCAAATATATCCAACTGAGCCTGTTTTGAAAACAAGTTGAAATCTGACGGAGATAAATATCCGTAGTTATTTTTATTTAGCACAGATAATACTGTGTTTCTTACTGCGTTTATCATCGTAAACTTTTTTACAAAGATAGGAAAAAAAAAGAGGCCACATTTTTGTGACCTCTTGTTCTATCTTCTAATATTTATTATTAAGACTCTAAAATACTTTCAAGCAATTTTAATGAATCTAATCCTTCATCGCTTGTCAAATAAGAAGCTACGATAAACATTGGGTCTTCACCATAAGGAACTACTAGCATTCTAGATTTGTTACTTGGAGTGTTAAACCACACCTCTTTTTTGTTTTTTCTAAAAGTAATTAACTTCTTATCAAAGAACAAAGCAACATTACCCTGTAGCTTTAACATAGGGTCTCCAAGAATATTTAAAAACTCTTGTGGCTCTCTTTTTGCAAAGATTAAAATATCACGCTTTAGTTCTGCGGTTGATACTTTAGATGAATCTTTTCCGAATAATACTCGGCTAACATTCTCTATCATTTCTATAGAAAGCTGCCTTGCTTCAATTAAAGCGTCTACTTCTAAGTTTAAGATTTCAACAATCTCTGCTGCATCTTTAGCCTCGTTTACTTCAATAAATTTTTTACCGTTTAACGGATGGTAGTGTAAAAACTGTTGTAATACCTGATTGTTTTTTGGAACATTTAAGAAACCATCTTCAAAAATAACAGGTTCTAGTATAGCGTTTCCATCTTGCTCATCTTCAAATGGAGAGCCTTGATTACGTGCGTATCTAAGAGCACGGTTTGTACCTGCTACATCGTCAAAATGTAATAATGGAAATCTTCTTGAGTTCCTAGTTGGCAGCATAAAAGAAAGAGGAGCTGCGTCTCTTGTTAGT